>ERZ779832.44-NODE-44-length-55316-cov-85.7281_pt1 | contig 55316 bp, 39 predicted proteins | sample MGYA00511250_ERZ779832 | MGnify/ENA primary metagenome ERZ779832 (study PRJEB29588, sample SAMEA2154726) | human gut metagenome | biome: human gut; feature: human-associated habitat; material: faeces | place: Denmark | collected 2008/2010 ...
TTTGTATTTATTAACACAAAAAGTTGCTCAAAAATTTGGCTATGTCTTAGGAATCGGGAATATCTCACGTAAGGCAACAAATCCGTTGCAGCCATTGTCTCCAACATATTTTTACGCCTAATCATCTCCTGAATAATCATGTATATGCAATAGAAAACACTTACGCAAAACAGAGTCAGCATCAGATAAAGCCCTTCTCTGATATACAGGCTATGATGGAGACTGATACCCACGCAAAAGACCACAATGATGGCAGCATAAATACCACTGCACATCAGTATCATCTTTCTGAGGTTAGCACGGGTGGTTTCTATGTTGTAGATTCCTATGGAGATGAGCGAGAAGCAGGGGGTATAGAGGAGGATGTTGATGACCGCCCCTAAATTATCGTGCATGGCTCGGAACCCGAAAGTCATCTGCAGCACATATTGTATCGCCAGTCCTATCAGGGCAGCAACGATCATCCATCGAGAACGCTCATACCGCTTGTTCTCCCATCTTACATGCAGATGAGAGAGTGCTACGATGAAGGCATTGATGAGCATGAATATAAAACATGCAAACTGAAGTAGAAATAATGAATCCATACGCTTCTTATCTTTTGTTTACTTTCTTGTATTTCTGGTTGCTTGCTGTAGGATTATCTGGATTAGTCATCTGCAAATATCCTGCTGCAACAAGGGAGGTAATGTAACGCTCTCGGTTCTTGGTTTGATTGGATAAACCAAGGCGTTCCATGATCTCTGCGGTGGTTCGAGGAACTGAACAGAAATTGACTATATCCCTTTGCTTATTAGACAATGACACTTTTTTAGTGTCAGAGTGTCTAAGTCGAGTGTCAGAGTCTTGGACTTGGTTACTTTTTTCCTCGACTTCGTTACTCTCCTCTTCGACTTCGTTACTTTTTTGTTCGACTTGGTTACCGACTTGGTTACTTTTCCCCTCGACTTGGTTACTTTTTTTCTCGACTTCGTTACTTTCTTCTCTCCAAACCGTGATGACAAATTCCTGCGCCTTGTCATTATTCATAAACGTGACATTAACATCTTCATCAAGAGCACGAGTGATGCCGCTACCTACACCAGTGTATGGCAGCAAGTATATAGCATTGTTAAAAAGGAACATATTGCGAGGCATGGAAGTTCCTGCCTTGATGTCATCAATAGTTAGTCCGTTAGGCAATGCACCAGGACTGTGAATCTCAACACGATTGTCGAAAATGAAAATGCGAACAGGGGCTTTCATGTTCAACGAACGATGTACAAGGCTGTTTACCGTGAACTCAACCAAGCTCGTGTAAGGTATTTCCAACTTTCCCATGCTGTTGAATTCATCTCCCACCTGCACATTATGCAGGTTACGAGTGAAGAAATCCATGATAGTGTCATATTGGTGAAGCAGATTTCCCTCCATATCTGCATCATTCACCTTGTCACGGAAAACCTTGCCGCCGATGCTGTTGCCAGCAAAACAGATGCACTTGGCTGTCATCATTGGCATCCAGCGCTGGGTGTATTTGCCAAACAGAAGCATGGCAGCAACAGTCAGTGTACCATCAGGACGGATAAATCGCAGATTGCGAAGTATCTTCTCACAGTCATGGCCCTTAGCTATGGCAGAGCATATCGCATCAAGTGATGCTTCATTAAAAGCGTCACCTTTCAAGCCTTTCTTCTCCAACACTCTCTCAAAACGGTTGCCAAGAAACTGCTTGATGGTCGTTGCATCAAGGTCGTTGACTGTTGCATCCCTAACACCAGCCTCGTCAGGAGCAAAACTACCGCAGTCGGTCATCATTTCTGCAAGTTCTGCATTATCGAACACTTTACGCTTGTCAGCACCATTCTTCACCCATACGATTCCTTTGTTGTCGTGATAAGGCTTGTTGAGTCCTTCCTTCACAGTAGCAATAACCAAGTTGCCATCCTCAACTTCAACAGTATCTATCTTTATCAGAATGGATGGCACTACGTTTTCTGAAGCAATGTCACTCAACAAGTTGGTTGTTTCTTGTACCTCAGAATACGACAAGGCATTGATCTCTCCAGTCTTATCCTTTATACCAACTACCAACTTTCCACCATGTGAATTACTGAACGCCACTAACTCACAAGCAATATCATATTTGTCGAGAATGCGTTCCTTGAACTGCACCCCCGATACCTCGCCAGCGTTTATCTGTTTCAATATATCGTCCATCATTCTTTGATACATTCTTTGTTCAACAAATCGTTTACATCCACTTTCAGCAAATCAGAAATCCGTATTAAGGTTTCCAAGTCTGGTTGGCAAGTGTTGGTGCACCATTTGGAAATGGTTGCTTGGTCTTTACCCAACATTTCTGCCAACCACTTGTTTGAGTGCTTGGTTACTGCCAACATTATCTTCAATCTGTTTACATCTTTCTTTGCCATACTTTTATAGATATATAATTCGTATGCAAAAATACAATAATTATTCTAAATAGAGGTGTAATATTCTCAAAAAAATTACAGAAATCGTAAATAATTGAAAAATTCGCATTATTGTAATAGGCTTTACTTTGAATGTTCTTATCTCATCAAAGCAACATAAAGGGACAAAGCAAGTTATACTTAAAGGTATTTGGGGTGCTACATAAACCGATTCATAAATAATCCTAAAATGAAAGCAGAAAAGTTTGTTTTTAAGAATTTAGTTTTAACTTTGCACTTGTAAAAGGAGTGTTCTTTGCATATTGCAAAATACAGAAACGAGCAGAAGTCCGCTCGTTTCCATATTGTTACCTATATAATATAGGCAAACGCCCAACTTCTTGATTTTCAATCAAAGTCCAATTTAGAGCGAGTTAGTATTTTTAACAAAAGGGGCAAAGGGTTAACAGGTTAACAGTTAACAGCTGTTTTTTGCATCCTCCCCCTTTCCCATACCTTATATTATATATAAATATATATATACTTATTATTATATGTGAGTGGGGGAAAAGTAGGCATTTTGGGCTGTTAACTGTTAACTCTGTTAACCCCCATCAGGAAAACCACCCTTTCAAGTCCTCCTTCTTAAGCTAGCCAGGAGCCTTATATGAAGGCAGGCAAGAGTCATCTATGATGACCGGCAGGAGGCTTAAATGAAGCCTCGCAGTGGCGATAAATTGAGCCACTTGTGTATCCTTTGTCATACGCTTGCGTGCAAAATATATCAAATAAGTAAGGGCTGCCAGTACATCCTGGCAGCCCTATTACGTTAGTATGTTATGAAAAATTTGAGAGAATTGAAACTTCACAGCTTCAGAATTGTTTTACTAAACATGATTTTTTATAGAGAAAGCATAGAAATAATCTACTTTAATAACGTTGGAGACGTTGTTGGAGTGCTTACCTGATCGATGCCTGTGCGTTGCATAGAATCAACCGAAGCAGAATCTCCCATGGCTACGGACACGCCCTTGCCACTCTTGATGTATCCTACGTTTTCAACAGAATCAATGTCATTGCTCTGGAAAGGAACCTGAACTGCATTGCCCAATGTCAGGATGATAGCTACCACGGCAGCAGCCTTGAAGAGAGGCTTCAGACGCTCTGTCAATGAAATCACCTTCGCCTTGTTAGGCTTCTTGGTGTATTCGTCCTCAATCATCGCCATCATCTTCTGGTCGAAGTCATCACCCAGCGCCTCTTGCTTAGCCTCGCCCATCTCGTAAGAGAAGAGCGCTTGGTATGGCTTCAGCTCGGCAGGCAACTCGTCCTGGCTGAAGAATGCGCGGAGAATCTCCTCTTCTTCGAGAGAAGTCTCGCCCTTCCAGTAGCGATCCAAAAGTTGGTTGATGTACTTATAATCCATATCTGTCGAATTGTTGAAATCTTTGTTTGACTGTTTGACGAGCCCTGAAGATGTTCACCTTGACCTGGTCTTCCGTGATGCTGAGGATGTCTGCTATCTCTTTGTAGGATTTTCCTTCGATGTCTCGAAGCTGCAGACAGCTGCGCTGCTTTTCAGGCAACTCGTCGATAATATTCTTTACGATGTTCAGTTTGTCTTTCTGAATCATCCTTTCTGAGGGGGTAGAAGTGTTTTCGTCTAACCTTTCTGTATTCTGCTCTTCCAGCGAATCATTCTGATTTTCCATCTTCTTGATGCGGTCGAGCGAAAGGTTGCGAGCGATGGTGAGGCTGTATGCCTCGATGGAGTCAAGCTCCTGCCATCTGTCGCGGGCGTTCCAGACTTTAATCAGCGTATCCTGCACAACGTCTTCCGCTTCCTCCCGGTTGAGAGTAATGCGAAGGGCCAGCCTGAAGAGTTTGTTCTTCAGCGGCAAAACATCGTTCTGGAAACTGATTTCTTTCATCCCTCTATAATTAATGACGACTATGTTATAAGAAAGTTACAACCAATCTTAAATTATTTCTATTTTTAACTCTTGTTAAGAAAAAGGTGATGAATTCTTCACTCTTCACTCTTCGTTCTTCACTTAATAACAGTTCCGTGCTTTCCGTCGATGGCGGTAGCAAGGGTGATAATCACCTCTTTCACACCAGCATCAATGGCTGCAAGGGCATTCTCCAACTTAGGAATCATGCCGCCTGCCACGGTTCCATCTGCTTTGTATCTCTCAAAATCGGCATGGGTAATCACTGGAATCACGCTGTCGTCATCCTCAGGATTACTGAGCACGCCTTTCTTTTCAAAACTGTATATCAATGTCACGTCGTAGTAAGGAGCCAGAGCCTTGGCAGTCTCGCTGGCTATGGTGTCGGCATTGGTGTTGAGGATATTGCCCTTGCCGTCATGGGTCAATGGAGCCATCACTGGAGTAATGCCTTCATTAATCAGGGTCTGGAGCATCTTGCCGTTGGCACGCTCTACATCGCCCACGAATCCGAAGTCGATACCGTCCTTCAACGGACGCTTGTGACTGTGGATTACGTCCATATCAGCACCGGTCAGACCGAGAGCATTCACGCCGTTAGCCTGGAGCTTGGCAACCAGGTTCTTGTTGACCAGACCGCCATAAACCATTGTTACTACTTCCAGCATGTCTGCATCAGTGATGCGGCGGCCGTTCACCATCTTGCTCTCGATGCCGAGGGCTGCGGCTACTTTAGTGGCACGGCGGCCACCGCCATGTACCAATACTTTCTTGCCAGGAATGGCTGCGAAATCCTTCAAGAGCTGTGCCAGCTGCTCGCTGTCTTCAACGATGGCACCGCCTACCTTTACTACTGTTACTTTTTCCATCTTGTTACTTTGAACTTTGAAAATTGAACTTTTAACTTTATGATGAGTTAAAGCAATTGAATTATTCACTTTTCACTCTTCGTTCTTCACTTACTGAAGATAAGTGTATCCGAAGAGACCATTTCTATAGGTGCCCAGGAATTCCTTGCCCTCATCGAGCGAAATCTTACCTTCCTTCACACTCTTGGTTACCCACTGCTCCAACTGGCGGACGAGCTTCTTCGGATTGTACTGTACGTAATCCAATACCTCCTCTACGGTCTCGCCGTCGAATATCTGGTCGATGCAATATTTGCCGTCCTTTACAGAGATGTGGGCAGCATTGGTGTCGCCGAAGAGATTGTGCATGTCGCCCAGAATCTCCTGGTAGGCACCAACGAGGAATACACCGAGATAATATGGCTCGTTCTTCTTCAATGGATGAAGAGGAAGAACGTTGCCGATATGTCCGTCGGTAACGAAGTTCGCAATCTTTCCGTCGCTGTCGCAGGTGATGTCCTGCAAGGTAGCGTTGCGGGTAGGACGCTCGTTCAGACGCTGGATAGGCATGATAGGGAAGAGCTGGTCGATAGCCCAACTGTCTGGCAGGCTCTGGAACAGAGAGAAGTTGCAGAAATACTTGTCGGCAAGAATCTTATCCAATCCTCTGAGCTCTTCTGGTACATGCTTCATGTGCTTGGCAAGATTGTTGATCTCGTGGCACACGCTCCAGTACATTGCCTCAATCTCTGCACGGGTCTTCAAATCTACGATGCCGTGAGAGAAGAGCTGCAGGGCCTCTTCGCGAATCTGCTCGGCATCATGCCAGTCTTCCAGCATGTTGCGAGGATTCAGGTTGTCCCATATCTCATAAAGATCCTTCACCAGCTGGTGGTCGGTCTCCTTCGCCTCAAACTCCTCAGGCATCTCTGGCAGGGAAGCGGTTTCCAAGACATCGATGACCAGGACAGAATGATGGGCAGAGAGCGAGCGGCCGCTCTCGGTGATGAGGTTAGGGTGCTCGATATTGCTCTTGTTGGCTGCATCTACGAATGTATAGACACAGTCGTTCACATACTCCTGGATAGAGTAGTTTACGGAACTCTCGCTGCTTGAAGAGCGGGTGCCATCGTAATCTACACCGAGTCCGCCACCGCAATCTACGAAATCTACATTGTAGCCCATCTTGTGGAGGCTAATATAGAACTGGGCTGCCTCACGGAGAGCAGTCTGAATGCGGCGAATCTTGGTAATCTGACTTCCGATATGGAAGTGGATAAGGCGCAGACAGTCGTGGAATCCCATCTCGTCTATCTTCTTGAGGGCTGTGAGCAGTTCTGCGCTGGTCAAGCCGAACTTAGATGCATCGCCGCCGCTTTCAGCCCATTTGCCTGAACCTGAAGAAGCCAGTTTGATGCGGATACCGATGTTTGGCTTTACGTTGAGCTTTTTGGCTACCTTTTCGATGATATCCAGCTCATTGAGCTTTTCTACTACGATAAAGATGCGCTTGCCCATCTTCTGAGCCAGCAAGGCAAGTTCGATGTAGCTCTCGTCCTTGTAGCCGTTACAGATGATGAGCGAGTCGCTCTGTGCCTGTACGGCGATGACGGCGTGGAGTTCAGGCTTAGAGCCAGCCTCCAGTCCGAGGTTGAACTTCTTGCCGTGAGAGATAATCTCCTCAACGACCGGCTGCATCTGGTTCACCTTAATAGGATAGATGACAAAGTTTTCTCCCTTGTATCCATACTCTTCCTTTGCCTTTTGAAAACAGCTGGCTGTCTTCTCGATGCGGTTGTCGAGGATGTCTGGGAAACGGAGCAGTACGGGAGCGTTGATGTCGCGTAATGCCAACTCGTCCATGATGTCGCGCAGGTCTATCTGTGTGTTGTCCTTGCATGGAGTTACATAGACATCACCCTTGTCGTTGATGCCAAAGTAAGAAGTACCCCAACCACAGATGTTGTAGAGCTCCTTCGAGTCTTCAATAGTCCATTTCTTCATTTTCTAATCTTGCTTGCTGGAAATCAGTTTTGTTTGTTACCTTTATTATTTTATTAGATACGGCTATATGTTCAGCAGGTCTCTGATCTGCCGAACAATAGCGTTGATTTTATCATAATTGTCCATCACGTTGATATCGATGATGTGTTTTGCCTTCTCGTAGTAAGGCTCTCGAAGTTTCAGCTGCTCATGGATAAACTCGTCTACCTCTTCCGGTGTTTTGTTGAGCAGCAGAGGGCGCACGCCTTTGCCCATCTTCAGATGAGCGTGAAGGGTCTCTGGAGATGCCTTCAGGTAAAACGTTTCGCCAAGTTGGTTCATGTAGTCCATGTTGTCGAAGAAACATGGTGTTCCTCCTCCGCAACTTACCACTACATTTTCAAACTCTGCCACTTCGTGTAGCATATTGTGCTCTATCTTGCGAAATCCCTCTTCTCCAACTTCGTCGAAGATCTGTTTAACGGTCTTGCGCATTCGGCTCTCGATATACCAGTCGAGATCGTAGAACATAACGCCAAGGTCTTTGGCGAGGGCTTTGCCGACCGTTGTCTTGCCGGCGCCCATGTATCCTATGATGATGATTGACTTCATTTTCTTCTGTTTCTATGTCAATGAGGCATGTTTATGATTTCTTTCTGCCTCTAGCCTTTGGTTCTGGAGCAGCTTTGATAATTTCCATACACTCCTCGTATGTAAGCTCCTCTGCACTCTCATGTTTTGCCTTTGGAATGCGGTAATTCTTGCCGTCGTAAGCAATGTATGGACCATACTTGCCATTGAGAATTTCCATTTTATCGTCTTCATCGAAAACTTTGAGATGGCGCTTCTCTTCGGCTTCGCGCTTTTCCTTGATCAGTTCGATGGCTCTATCCAGGGTGATGGTCAGCGGATCATCCTCCTTAGGAATAGAAACATACTTGCGGTTATGGAGAATGTAAGGGCCGTATCGGCCAGAGCCAACTGTTACAGTAATGCCTTCATAATCTCCGAGTTCTCTTGGCAGCTTGAAGAGTTCCAAAGCCTCTTCCAGGGTGATGGTTTCGATGCTCTTGTCTGATGGCAGCTGGGCAAACTGAGGCTTGTCCTTGTCTTCTGCAGAACCAATCTGTACCACTGGTCCAAAACGGCCAATCTTGACGAATACTGGCTTTCCTGTCTTTGGATCATTTCCGAGATTGCGCTCGCCGGCTTTGTGCTGGTTGCGGGCTTCCAGAACTTCCTTCACTTCAGGCTCAAAGCCCTTGTCGAAATCCTTCATCCAGTTGGTCCATTCGGTCTTTCCTTCTGCAATATCATCAAACTTCTTCTCTACGTCTGCCGTAAAGTTGTAGTTCATGATGTTCGGGAAGTTCTCCATCAGGAAATCGTTTACTACGATGCCAATATCAGTAGGCAGAAGCTTGCCCTTTTCAGAGCCTGCCATCTCTTTCTTCAACTTCTGGGTTATCTTGATGCCCTTCAGGGAATCTATGGTGAATGTGCGCTCTTCACCCGTCTTGTCACCCTTTACCACGTATTGACGCTGCTGGATGGTACTGATAGTTGGAGCATAGGTAGATGGACGGCCGATGCCGAGATCTTCCAGTTTCTTCACCAGACTGGCCTCGGTGTATCTTGCAGGAGCCAGAGAATACTTCTCTGTAGCAAGGATTTCTCTGCGCTGCAATTCATCGCCTTCTTTCAAGGCTGGAAGAATGTGGGAAGAATCCTCAGCATGCTCTTCATCGTCGGTTGACTCGAGATAAACCTTGAGGAAGCCATCGAATGAAACAACCTCGCCGGTAGCAACAAACTTTTCGCTTGTGTTGCCGATATTGATGTTGATGGTTGTCTTTTCGAGCTGTGCATCAGCCATCTGTGATGCGATGGTACGCTTCCAGATGAGTTCGTAAAGGCGCTTCTCCTGAGCGGTTCCTTCGATGGTTGGTTCATTCATATATGTAGGACGGATAGCCTCGTGCGCTTCCTGTGCACCCTTTGAACTGGTGTGGTAGGCACGAGTCTGGCTGTATTCCTTGCCATATTCTCTGATAATCTCATCTTTGCTGGCGTTGGAACAGAGCGTAGAGAGGTTTACGCTATCGGTTCGCATGTAAGTGATGCGTCCGCTTTCGTAAAGTTTCTGGGCTATCATCATGGTCTGTACAACGGTGAAACCAAGCTTGCGTGCTGCCTCCTGTTGCAGAGTAGAAGTAGTGAAAGGTGGAGCAGGAGAACGCTTTAAAGGCTTTTTGGTTACAGATTCAACCATAAACTTAGCGTCTTTACACTTCTCAAGGAAAGCTTCAACCTCTTCGTGGGTATTGAAACGCTGGTCCAGTTCTGCCTTTACCTCTGTTGCATTGCCGCTGTCGCTGATCAGGGCGAAAATAGCGGTAACGCGATAGTATGGAACACTCTGGAACTTCTGGATTTCACGCTCACGTTCTACTATCAGACGGACAGCAACACTCTGTACACGACCTGCAGAAAGGGCTGGCTTAACCTTTCTCCACAAGATAGGAGAAAGCTTGAAACCTACCAGTCGGTCGAGTACACGACGAGCCTGCTGGGCATTCACCAGGTTCATGTCCAGATGGCGTGGGTTATTGATTGCGTCAAGAATAGCCTGTTTGGTAATCTCGTGGAAGACAATACGGTTTGTCTTCTCCTCATCCAATCCCAGTACTTCGCAAAGGTGCCAGCTGATGGCTTCTCCCTCGCGGTCCTCATCGGATGCTAACCAGATTTTCTTGGCTTTCTTCGCATTCGTTTTCAATTCTGTAACGAGTTTTTTCTTTTCCTCAGGAATCTCATAATCAGGTTCCATGGTTTTCTCGTTTATACTAAGTTCCTTCTTCTTCAGGTCACGGATATGACCGTAAGAAGACATAACCTTATAGTCCTTACCTAAAAACTCTTCGATCTTTTTAGCCTTCGCAGGGCTCTCGACGATTACTAAATTCTCTTGCATAAGCTTATACACAATTTTTTTCGGTTGGCAAAAGTAAGTAAACTTTTTGCTTATACCTTATTATATGGTGTTTTTTTTGGTTTTTTTAATGTTTGGGAGCCATATTTGGCTGTATTGAACCCTTTTTACCCCAATTTTGTTTCCAAATAACGATGGAGCCCCTTGCGTATGGAATCGAATGCAAACTCATCAGGATTGAGTCTGCTCAATGGTATCCAGAATGATTCTTCTGCATCGTCCATTGCTTCTATATGAGTGTCGTCTTTCACCTTCACTTCATAGAACATATCGAGGGTATGAACCATGAAACCTGAGTAAAGGTAGAGATTTGGGTAGCTGAACTGATACTTAACCTCAGTTGCATCCAGTCCGGTTTCCTCTTTTACCTCTCTTGCCATACCTTCTTCACCTGTTTCATCCATGTCAACAAAACCGCCTGGCAAATCGAGTGCTCCTTTGGCAGGGTCTTTCTTTCTTCTTACTGCCAGGAGTTCTTCCTTGCTGTTGAGTATGAGAGCTACCGTAGCACTGCTTGGATTGAGGTAATAAGAAAATCCGCAGTCCTTACACTTTTTGCTCTTGATGTTGTTGATTTCGAAATGATTAGAGCCGCAAACCGGGCAAAACTGAAACTTATCTAATACGTGACTCATATTATGATTAATGTATAATGATTGATGTTTAATGGAAAAGAATTTATCATCATGTTATAATTGAAAAGCGGCCGGTCTTTGACTGCTGAACAAAGATCGGCCGCTGGTTATCTGATATTTACCAATTATCTGTACGGAATGGGAAGAGAGGCAGGTTGCCTGCATTTGCCATATTGCCGAGCTGGAAGTTGCGGAAACAGTAGCGAAGGGCTACTGGTTTCTTTACCTCAGGACTGGTTACGATGACGCACTCATTCCAAGGATCGTTGCCTTCCTGCCAGAAGTGCTTGGCTGTAGCCTTATGGAATACCTTATCCTCGCCTGCAACTTCGAAACCTTCGATACCTTCAAAGCGGTTGTAGGCTCCGTAGGTGTTGTCGAAATGCACCTTTACAGTATCACCTACAATCTTCATCTCCTTGAAGGTCATGCTCTCGCTGAAGAGTCCCTTCATGCCATAGGTCTTGCTGAGTGCCTGGAGTGCAAGGCGTTCGCCTACAGGCTGTTTCTGACATGGATGAATCTGCTCAACCTCGTATGGGTAAACCAGGTCTTCGGTACAGACGATGCCGCTGTTTGGAATCACCTTGGCTGCATTGAACTGCTGTTCACGGAGCTTAGGTCCCCAATCACCATTTACGTCGCCATTATGATAAGGTGCAATCTGTACAAAATAGAATGGCAGTTCGCCCTGCTTGAAGTCTCTGCGCCACTGGGCAACGAGGTCGGCAAGACGTTTGGTATACTGGCCGTCCGGGTCGCCCACGTTAGAACATCCCTGATAGAAGAGAATACCCTTTACGCTATAGTTGAGGATAGGGTGGAAAGTTCCGTTACCCCAGAGAAGAGGGTAGAGGAAATCCCACTTAAACTTAGGGTTCTTGGTCATCTTTACAGAGTCGAGATCTTCCTTGGTGTTCTTCTTCAGGTAGTCGCGGTCGAGCCAGCTTTCTACACGGCTTCCACCCTTGTTTGCCATGACCAGACCTACCGGAATATCAAGAGTCTTGTTTATTACCTGTGCAAAGAAGTATCCTGTAGCAGATGCATCGCCTACGGTTTCCGGGTTAACCTCCTTCCATTTGCAGTTGGCATCATCTAACGGCTTGCTGCTCATTACGCTAGGAATCTTTACGTAATGTACGCCTTTGTACTGGTTTGCTTCGAGCACCGCCTTGTTGTAACCTTCTACAGGGCAGTTGCCGAATCCTTTTACAGGCATCTCCATGTTGCTCTGACCTGCACAAACCCATACTTCTCCTGCCAGCACATTGTTGAGAGTGGTCTTTTCGCCATCATCGAAAGTGATGGAGAGTGGGGTGTAGCTCGCCTTCGGGGTTTGTACTTTGATAGCCCATTTGCCATCCTTTCCGGTCTTGGCAGAATATTTCTGCCCAGACCATGAGGTGGTTACCTCTACTGTGGTTCCTGGTTTGTCCCATCCCCAGAGGCTAGCCTCTGTGTTTTGCTGTAAAATCATGTTGTCACCCAAGATGTGTGGCAACTTTACTTTAGCCTGTGCTCCAGTTGTGATAAGCGCCAAGGCTGCCATTGCTAAAAATTTCTTATTCATTTTTTAGGGTTTAAAAGTTTATTGTTTTTTTGTTCTTAAGTTCCTTGTATGGTTCGTATTCTGATATTGCCATCTATGTTATCATGAAAGCAGATACAGAACTGACGTTAAAGAATAAGAGTTAGAAGCTGGAAGATGAAAAGCCGAAACTGTTCTCTCCAAACTTCTAACTCCTGGTTATCTTCTGGTTATCTTAAAGAAGGTTCTTGATGGCTGCCTCTATGTCCTTAATCTGTGCATCACGTGCCTGCAGGGTGTTGGTGCGGTCGATCAGGAAGAAGGTAGGAATGCTCTGGACATTGTAGAGAGCCAGACTCTTGCCCTGAATGCCATCTTCATCGCGTACGCAAATCCAAGGGATGGCAGCGGTAGAGGTCTTCCAGAAGTGCTCGTCAGGGTCTACTGATACCTGATAAATCTCCAGTCCGGCAGCATGATACTTGTTGTAGAGTTCACGCAACATCATGATGCGCTTGGTGCTCTCTTTGCTGGCGAAGAGATGGAAGTCGAGCAGTACCACCTTGCCCTTGAGGTCGGAGAGACGGCGTACCTGCCCCTTGTTGTCCTGAAGTGCAAGTTCGATGCATCCGTTTACGCTCACCTTGCTGGCCTCAATCTGCTGCTGTGCCATCTGGTTCTCGATGATGCGGATGTCTTTCATTCCCTCGATGGCGATATTGTGGAGGTTCTTGCCACGCTCAGCGCCAGGATAGTAGGTGTCCCAACTGGTTGCTACGGCAGCAAATACCTTCACGTCGTCTTTGTTGTTGCGAGGGTTGAAGATAAGTGTATTCACATTGCCCAACTGTACCGTTTGGAAGAGCGCATAGTAAGCGTATGCCTTCATTGGCTCCTTGAAGATGTAGTTGGTCTTGATGTCCTGTTTGTAAGCCTGGAGCATGCGGCCTACGATGGATTCGATAGAATCGTTGCCGATGTTAGGATCTTTCACGAGCCCGTTGATATTGCTCTGGAGAGTCATCTGCTTAAGAGACAACTCCTTGATCTTGTTGCAGTTTTCAGAACCTTCCACTTCGTATTTGAAGCTCATCTGCGGATAAGCCGCCTTTACCTTGACGGTTTCTGTAGAATCGATGGAAAGATTGATGGTTTGGTTGGCGATGCGTAAGCGGTAGAACTCTGGGGTAACAGAGTCCATGGCAGCCTCGTCGAAGGCAAAGGCGCCATCCTCGCCCAGTTTCACAGAGTCGATTTTCACAGGACCGTTCAGGCTGATGTTCTCCAGATAGAGCATAGAGTCCTGAGCCTCTGTGATATTGCCGTTGATGTGGAATTTCTTGTTGTTACAAGAAGTCAAAGCCAGTGCAGCTACCATAATCGCTGCCACTGAAAAGAGTCTAGTTATCTTCATGAATTTTATTATTTTGCAAAATTATCGAGTGCAAAGATAGTAATAAAATTGCGAATAATGCACCTTCTATAGATAAATTATTTAAAAAAGTGGAAAATAATTGCTGATTTATTTGTTTATTAATAATTAAAGAGGTATCTTTGCAGCGTTTTAGATATTTTAGATGTTAGACAAAACAATAAGTTTTTTAATTTAGATGAACGTAATTACAAAAAGTGTTCAGTTGCCTGATGGAAGAACCATCACAATTGAGACCGGAAAAGTTGCAAAACAGGCTGATGGTGCTGCGGTTCTCCGCATGGGTAACACAGTGCTTCTCGCAACTGTTTGTGCAGCAAAGGATGCAGTTCCGGGTACAGATTTTATGCCTTTGCAAGTAGATTATCGTGAGCAGTACAGTGCTGCAGGTCGTTTCCCTGGTGGTTTCACCAAGCGCGAAGGCAAAGCCAGCGATGAGGAAATCCTTACCTCTCGTCTTGTGGACCGTGCTTTGCGTCCACTTTTCCCTTCTAACTACCATGCAGAAGTTTACGTACAGGTAATGTTGCTCTCAGCCGATGGTGTTGACCAGCCAGATGCCCTTGCAGGTTTCGCTGCTTCAGCTGCCATGGCTTGTTCAGATATTCCTTTCGAGTACTATATCTCTGAGGTTCGTGTAGCTCGTATCAATGGTGAGTATGTTGTTAACCCTACATTCCAGCAGATGGAAGAGGCTGACATGGATATCATGGTTGGTGCTACCAAGGACAATATCATGATGGTAGAAGGTGAGATGAAGGAAGTTTCTGAGCAGGATCTCATTGGTGCCCTCAAGGTGGCTGCCGAGGCTATCAAGCCTATGTGCGAACTCCAGTATGAGTTGGCTAAGGAGAAGGGTACTGACGTGAAGCGTGAGTACGACCATGAGATCAACGATGAGGAACTCCGTGAGCAGATTAAGTCTGAGCTTTACAAGCCAGCTTATGATATCAACCACCAGGCTTTGGAGAAGCATGCACGTCAGGATGCTTTCGACAAGGTTTTGGCTGATTTCCTCGAGAAGTATGACGCTGCTCATACCGATCTTTCTGAGGAAGACTTGGAGGAGAAGCACGCTGAGGCTACCCGTTACTATGATGACGTAATGCGCGATGCTATGCGCCGTTGTATTCTCGACGAGGGCTTGCGCCTTGATGGCCGTGCTACTACAGAAATCCGCCCTATCTGGTGCGAGGTATCTCCACTCCCAATGCCTCACGGAAGCGCTATCTTCCAGCGTGGTGAGACTATGTCTCTCTCTACATGTACTCTTGGTACAAAGATGGATGAGAAGCTTATCGACGGTGTGCTCGAGAAGAGCTACCAGCGCTTCCTCCTTCACTATAACTTCCCTCCATTCTCTACAGGTGAGGCTAAGGCTCAGCGCGGCGTAGGTCGTCGTGAGATTGGTCACGGTCACTTGGCATGGCGTGGTTTGAAGGGTCAGATTCCTACAGACTTCCCTTACACAGTACGTTTGGTAAGCCAGATCTTGGAGTCTAACGGTTCTTCTTCTATGGCTACTGTTTGTGCCGGTACTCTCGCCCTGATGGATGCAGGTGTTCCTATGAAGAAGCCAGTTTCTGGTATCGCTATGGGTCTTATCAAGAACCCAGGTGAGGACAAGTACGCTATCCTCAGTGATATCCTCGGTGATGAGGACCACTTGGGTGATATGGACTTCAAGACCACTGGTACCCGCGATGGCTTGACTGCTACACAGATGGATATCAAGTGTGATGGTTTGAGCTTCGAGATTCTTGAGGAGGCTTTGATGCAGGCTAAGGCTGGTCGTGAGCACATCCTCAACTGCATGATGGAGACAATCTCTGAGCCACGTGCTGAGATGAAGCCACAGGTTCCACGTATCGTAGCATTCGATATCCCTAAGGAGTTCATCGGTGCTGTTATCGGCCCTGGTGGTAAGATTATCCAGCAGATGCAGGAGGATACTGGTGCGACAATCACTATCGAGGAGACTGATGGTAAGGGTCACGTCCAGGTATCTGCTCCTAACAAGGATTCTATTGATGCAGCTTTGGCTAAGATTAAGGCTATCGTAGCTGTTCCTGAGGTTGGTGAGGTTTACGAGGGTACTGTTCGCTCTATCATGCCTTACGGTTGCTTCGTAGAGATTCTCCCTGGTAAAGATGGTTTGCTCCACATCTCTGAGATTGATTGGAAGCGTCTTGAGACAGTTGAAGAGGCTGGCATCAAGGAAGGCGACAAGATCAAGGTGAAGTTGATGGAGATTGATCCTAAGACTGGCAAGTACAAACTTTCTCATCGTGTATTGATGGAGAAGCCAGAGGGTTATGTAGAGCGTGAGCGTCGTCCACGTCCTGAGCGCGGTGAGCGTCGCGGTCGTCGTGATGATCGTCATGAAGGTCGTGGTGAGCGTCCAGCTCGTCAGCCACGTCGTTACGAGCATCGTAATGATGAGCAGGCTCCTAAGGAGTTCAACGACTCTTTGGATCACAACAATGATGTAGAATAATCTGCGTATTAGACACATTATTATATATAAAGGCACATTCCGCATAGGAATGTGCCTTTTTTGATAGTACTTTCTCTAATTATTGTCGGATATTGTATTTGTATATGGGAATGGAGAATGTAGAGTGTGGATAATATGGGGATAAACAAAAAGAGTCACAAGTAAAACTTGTGACTCTTTTCTGCGCTTCAAGATGGGCTTGAACCAACGACCCCCTGATTAACAGTCAGGTGCTCTAACCAACTGAGCTATTGAAGCAATTTGCTATGAAAGAAGATGAGTTACGAGGCTAACCTGAAACTCTCTTGCGCTTCAAGATGGGCTTGAACCAACGACCCCCTGATTAACAGTCAGGTGCTCTAACCAACTGAGCTATTGAAGCGTTTTTTTTCTGTAAAGAACATGACGTTCCTTATTTGCATGTGCAAAAGTACTAACTTTTCTTCATTCTGCCAAATTTTTTGCTGACTTTTTTCGCTTTTTCCCTAAAAAAGTGTATTTTTTCTTATCTTTGTGCCATTTTTTGCCTATTTTATGGTGTTTTTCGCAAAGAAATGAGTACTTTTGTGGTCGAAATCTTCTCCCGAGGGCGAATGCCGTGAAGAGGAGGAGAAAATAACCAATAAGTTGAATCATATACAATTAAATAAGGTAACAATGAAAAGAATACTGTTCTCCTTGCTTATGGTGCTCCTGGCAGTTCCTACTTTTGCTCAGGTTGACAAAGATCATGACTTCAAAGCCGCAAAGAATATGGAAATATTCAATGCCATCTACAAGAATCTCGATTTGATGTATGTTGATACACTCGATGCTGAAGTTGTGGTCGGAAATGGTATCAATGCCATGTTGCGTAGTCTCGACCCTTATACTACCTATTATCCTGAGCAGAAGATGAAGGAACTCAAGAACCTGCTCACCGGCAAGTATGCGGGTGTAGGTGCGGTGATACGCTACAATTTCCAGTTGCAGCGCGTCTGTATCAGCGAGCCTTACGAGAATATGCCTGCTGCAGAAGTGGGACTGAAGAAGGGTGACATCATCCTGAGTATTGATGATGAGGATATGACCAATAAGGAGGTGAGCTATGTCAGCGATCATCTTCGTGGTGACCCGGGTTCTTCTTTCATGCTGAAAGTTAAGCGTCCAAGTACAGGCAAGACGATGAAGGTGAAGGTAACACGCCGTACCATCCAGTTGCCGTTCTTGCCTTATTATGGCATGTTGGAGGGTAGCATCGGTTACATCAACTTCAATTCCTTTACCGAGCAGTCTGCCAAGGAAGTGCGTCGTGCTTTCATCGATTTGAGAAAGCAAGGAGCCAAGAGTCTTGTCTTCGATCTGCGTAATAATGGTGGTGGTTCTGTTACCGAAGCGGTCAGCATCATCAATATGTTCTTGCCTAAAGGTAAGACAGTCTTGGAGATGAAGGGAAAGTTGCAGCGTTCTAATCATGTTTATAAGACCACGGTTGAACCGATAGATTCCGTTATGCCGATGGTGGTATTGGTGAACGAGAATTCTGCCAGTGCCAGTGAAATCATGAGCGGCAGTCTGCAGGATTATGACCGTGCTGTAATATTAGGTACGCGCACGTATGGAAAGGGATTGGTGCAGACTACCATGGATTTGCCTTATAACGGACAGGTGAAACTTACTACTGCTAAATATTTCATTCCTAGCGGTCGATGCGTTCAGGCACTCAACTATAAGCACGATAAGGGTGGTTATGTGGAGCATGTTCCCGACTCTCTTACCAAGGTGTTCTATACCGCAGGTGGCAGAGAAGTGAGAGATGGAGGTGGCGTGAAGCCGGATGTAGAAGTAAAGCCTGATTCTTTGCCAAACATCGCCTTCTATCTGGCTGGTGCCCGCGACAGTAATGAGGTGATGCTTAATTATGAGGTTGATTATATCGCCAAGCATCCTGCTATTGCTCCTGCGAAGGAGTTCTCGCTGACCGATGCCGACTATGATGAATTCAAGACACGCGTGTTGAAGGCTAACTTCCAGTACGACCGTGAAACAGAAAAGTATCTCAAAGACTTGGAAAAACTCGCTAAGTTTGAAGGCTACTACGATGATGCCAAGGCAGAGTTTGAGGCTTTGAAGAAAAAGCTGAGCCATAATGTGGCAAAGGATCTGGATTATAACAAGGATTACATCAAGCATCTGTTGGAAAATGACATCGTTTCTGCCTATTATTTCCAGCGCGGTGCCATCCAGAATTCCATGCGCTATGACAAGCAGATTAAGGAAGCAGTAAAATTGCTGAATTCTCCATCAGAATACGAAAAAATACTGCATCCTGTGAAGAAATAAGTACAAAAACGTGCACAATCGATTAAAAATGTGCACGTTGCGAATAAAAAGTTGCATTTTTTTTGGCTAATCACAAAAATATTTGTAATTTTGCAACGTTCAGTGGAATGAGGGGCTCACAAGAGTTCCTCATTTTATTTTAATAAGGTATATATGATTGATAAAAACGTCGTAAAAAAATTAGTTGAAGAATGGCTCCAAGATAAGGAATATTTCTTGGTAAGCATTGAAATCAGTCCCGACGATAGAATCGTTGTTGAGATTGACCATGCCGATGGAGTATGGATTGAGGATTGTGTTGCCTTGAGTAAGTATATTGAGGATCATTTGAACCGTGACGAGGAAGACTATGAGCTCGAAGTTGGCTCTGCAGGCTTGGGTCAACCGTTCAAAGTTCCGCAGCAGTATATCAATTTCATTGGCAAGGAGGTAGAGGTGCTTGATGCCGACGGCAAGAAGGTGAAGGGTATCTTGAAAGCTGTTGAAGGAAATGACTTCACAGTTGGCGTTGAAGAAAAGGTAAAGGTTGAAGGTAAAAAACGTCCGGTTAAGCAGGAGGTTGATCACGTTTACCAGATGGATAAAGTAAAATATACAAAATACATAATTAGTTTCAATTAAGTTATGGCTAAAAAAGAGCAAGAATTGACAGCGAGTATGATTGATACATTCCGCGAGTTTAAAGAAACAAAGAATATCGACCGTACTACATTGGTAAGTGTATTGGAGGAGAGCTTCCGTAATGTACTTGCCAAGATTTTTGGTAGTGACGAAAACTTTGATGTCATCGTGAACCCTGACAAGGGTGACTTCGAAATTTATCGCAACCGTATAGTTGTTGCTGATGGCGAAGTTGAAGATGAAAATAAGGAAATTACACTTTCTGAGGCTCGTAAGATTGAGCCGGATTACGAGGTTGGTGAGGATGTAAGTGAGACGGTTGACTTCAATAAGTTTGGTCGTCGTGCCATCTTGACTCTTCGTCAGACTTTGGCTTCCAAGATTCTTGAGTTGGAGCATGATTCACTCTACAACAAATACAAGGATCGCGTAGGTCAGGTTATCTCTGGTGAGGTTTATCAGGTTTGGAAGCGCGAGGTTCTGATTGTAGATGATGAGAACAACGAGCTCATGTTGCCTAAGACTGAGCAGATTCCTGGTGATACTTACCGCAAGGGTGAGACTGTTCGTGCGGTCATCCTTCGTGTAGACAACGAGAACAATAATCCAAAGATTATCTTGAGCCGTACTGCTCCAATCTTCCTGCAGCGTCTGTTGGAGGCTGAGGTTCCTGAGATTGCAGACGGTCTGATTGCAATCCGCCGTATCGCCCGTCTTCCGGGAGAGCGTGCTAAGATTGCTGTTGAAACATTCGATGAGCGTATCGACCCGGTTGGCGCATGTGTAGGTGTTAAGGGTAGCCGCGTTCACGGTATCGTTCGCGAACTTTGCAACGAGAATCTCGATGTCATCAACTACTCAAGCAATACCAAACTCTTCATTCAGCGTGCGTTGGCTCCAGCCAAGGTTTCTTCAATCAATGTTGATGATGAGAACAAGAAAGCAGAGGTTTACTTGCAGCCTGAGGAAGTTAGTTTGGCTATCGGCCGTGGCGGTATGAACATCAAACTGGCTTCTATGCTTACAGAATATACCATCGACGTATTCCGTGAGGTAGACGAGAATGAGGCCGATGAGGATATCTACTTGGATGAGTTCTCTGATGAGATTGACCAGTGGGTTATCGATGCTATCAAGGGCATCGGTCTTGATACTGCCAAGCAGGTACTCAATGCACCTCGCAACTTGCTGATTGAGAAGGCCGACCTCGAAGAGGAGACCGTTGATCATGTACTCAGCGTGTTGCGCGCCGAATTCGAACAATAATTCCCTTGCCAGCGAGTGCTTGCAGGGAATCTAACTTTAAAAATAGGAGAATAAATAATTTATGAGCATCAGATTAAATAAAGCACTACGTGAATTAAATATAGGACTTCAGACGGCAGTTGAATTCCTAGAGAAAAGAAAAGACCTGGGAGATGTCAAGGCAGAACCGAGCTTCAAACTCACCGACCAGCAATACAAGGCATTGAATGATGCCTTCAGTCAGGACAGAGAGGTTCGTGATCAGGCTGAGAAACTCTTTACCAAAAAAGCAAAAGATAAGAAGCGTGCGCCAGAGCAGAAGGACAATCGCGCTGAAAGCTTGTTGGAGTCTAATGGACAGCAGCAGTATAAGCCGCTGGGAAAGATTGACTTGGACAATATCGGTAAGAAGCCTGCTGCAGAGTCTGTTGCGGAAAAGCCTGAGACTGCTGCCGTCAGTCCTGAGCAGAAGAAAGACGCTCCTAAGGCTGAGCAAAAGAAGGAACAGAAGCCACAACAGGCTTCTCAGCATAAACAGCAAATGAAACAGGAAAATCATCAGAAATCACAGCAGTCAAACGCTCAGATGAATAAGCAGAATGCTCCTCAGGGAAAGAAAGAGCATCATCATGCTAAGAATGAAACTGCACAGCATTCTGCTGGCGCAGCAGACAACAGCGTGTTTACTCTCAAGAGTGAGAAGAAGTTTACTGCTAATGAGCCTAAGGTGTTGGGCAAGATAGATTTGTCTTCCCTCAACCAGAGCACTCGTCCTAAGAAGAAAACCAAGGAGGAGCGCCGCAAGGAACGTGAGGAGAAAATGGCTCAACAGCACAATGAGCGCAAAAAGCGTGTTCGTATCAACAAAGAACGTGTTGACATCAATGCCGAAGCTAAGAATAATGGCGGAGGTAATGGCAACAACGGCGGTAATAACAAGAAGAACAAAAACCGCAATAGAAATAATAACAATAATAATCGCGGCAATAACAACAACCGCGGCAACCAGCGCCAGATCGAGGTTGATGACGAGGCTGTAGCACGCCAGGTTAAGGAGACTCTTGCACGTTTGACCAGCAAGAGTCAGAACAAGAAGGGTGCTAAGTACCGTAAGGAGAAGCGTGAGGCTGTTCAGGAGAAGTTGCAGGATCAGGCTCGTCAGGAGCAGAAGGAAAGCAAGACCCTGAAACTTACTGAGTTCGTTACCGTTAGCGAGTTGGCTACGATGATGGATATCAGCGTTACTCAGGTTATCTCTACGCTGATGGGCGTAGGTATCATGGTATCTATCAACCAGCGCCTGGATGCAGAGACCATCAACATGGTAGCTGAGGAGTTCGGTTTCAAGACCGAATACGTGAGTGCCGAGGTTCAGGAGGCCGTGAGTGAGGAAGTGGATGATGAGAACGACTTGGTTCCACGTGCTCCAATCGTAACCGTCATGGGTCACGTAGACCACGGTAAGACCTCTTTGCTCGACTATATCCGCAATACCAATGTGATTGCCGGTGAGGCAGGTGGTATTACCCAGCATATCGGTGCCTATAGTGTGACCCTGAAAAGCGGTCGCAAGGTAACCTTCCTTGATACTCCAGGTCACGAGGCGTTTACCGCCATGCGTGCCCGTGGTGCCCAGGCTACCGATATCGCCATCATCATCATCGCAGCCGATGACTCTGTGATGCCTACTACCAAGGAGGCTATCGCTCATGCCCAGGCTGCCGGTGTGCCTATGGTATTCGCAATCAACAAGATTGATAAGCCAGGTGCTAACCCAGACCGTATCCGTGAGGACTTGGCTAACATGAACCTGCTCGTTGAGGAGTGGGGTGGTAAGTATCAGTGCCAGGAAATCAGTGCCAAGAAGGGTATCGGTGTTCACGATCTGCTCGACAAGGTGCTCCTTGAGGCTGATATGCTCGACCTGAAGGCTAACCCTAACCGTCGTGCTACAGGTACCATCATCGAGTCTTCTCTCGACAAGGGTCGTGGATATGTTTCTACCGTATTGGTTGCCAACGGTACCTTGAAGGTAGGCGACATCGTACTCGCAGGTACTTCTTGGGGTCGTGTTAAGGCGATGTTCAATGAGCGTAATGCCAACATCAAGTCAGCAGCTCCTGCTGAGCCAGCTATCATCCTCGGTTTGAATGGTGCGCCTACTGCAGGTGACCAGTTCCACGTAATCGAGACAGAGCAGGAGGCTCGCGAAATCGCCAATAAGCGTGAGCAGCTGCAGCGTGAGCAGGGCTTGCGTACTCAGAAGCGCTTGACCTTGGGTGATATCTCTCACCGTATCGCACGTGGTGAGTTCCATGAGTTGAACGTCATCGTGAAGGGTGATACCGACGGTTCTGTTGAGGCTTTGAGCGACTCATTCATCAAGCTTTCTACCGAGAAGGTTCAGGTGAACGTGGTGAACAAGGCTGTGGGTCAGATTTCAGAGAACGACGTGATGCTGGCATCTGCTTCAGATGCAGTCATCGTTGGTTTCCAGGTTCGTCCATCTGCCGATGCTCGTAAGGCTGCCGACCGTGAGGGTGTTGAAATCAACACATACTCTATCATCTACGATGCTATCGACGATATCAAGAGTGCGATGGTTGGTATGCTCGACAAGGTGAAGAAGGAAATCGTTACCGGTCAGGTTGAGGTTAAGCAGACCTTCAAGATTTCTAAGGTGGGTACTATTGCCGGTGGTCTCGTTACCGAGGGTAAGGTACATGCTAAGGATAAGGCTCGCGTCATCCGTGACGGTATCGTGATACGTACTGCTGAAATCGGTGCCTTGAAGCGTTACAAGGACGATGTTAAGGAGGTGGTTACCGGTATGGAATGCGGTTTGAGCCTCGTCAACTACAACGATATCCAGGAGGGCGACGTTATCGAGACCTTCACAGAGATCGAGGTAGAGCAGAAGCTTTAATAAAGTGAAGAGTGAAGAACGAAAAGTGAAGAATTCATTTGTTTTTCGCTCTATCATATATATAATAAGGTAGGGATGAGTCCTCAGCGGCTTATCCCTATTTAGGGTTAAAATAACGAAAGGTTATTCTAAATAACAATGGCAGAAATAGAGAAAGAACAGAATCAGGTTGTCAAGGATGTGATAGACCAGAAATACGAGTATGGTTTTACCACCGATGTACATACTGAAATCATAGAAAAGGGTCTCAACGAGGATGTTGTGCGCCTGATCTCGCAGAAGAAGGGAGAGCCAGACTGGATGCTCGAATTTCGTCTGAAAGCCTACAATTACTGGAAGACGCTCAAGGAGCCAAAGTGGGGACACGTTCACGTGCCACCTATTGACTACCAGGAGATTTCATACTATGCAGACCCTTTGGCAAAGAAGCCAAAGAACAAGGAAATTGATCCTGAACTGGAGAAGACATTCGACAAACTCGGTATTCCTCTGGAGGAGCGCTTGGCTTTGAGCGGTACCGCCGTAGATGCCATCATGGACTCTGTGTCGGTAAAGACTACTTTCAAGGAGAAACTCCGTGAGAAGGGCGTCATCTTCTGCAGTATTGGTGAGGCTGTAAAGGAGCATCCTGATCTGGTAAGAGAGTATCTGGGAACCGTGGTTCCTTATCGTGATAACTTTTATGCAGCCTTGAACAGTTGCGTATTCAGTGATGGCTCATTCGTTTATATTCCTAAGGGCGTCCGCTGTCCGATGGAGTTGAGCAGTTACTTCCGCATCAATGCCCGTAACACCGGTCAGTTTGAGCGTACATTGATCATCGCCGATGATGATGCTTACGTTTCTTACCTGGAGGGATGTACAGCGCCAATGCGTGATGAGAACCAGCTCCATGCGGCTATCGTAGAGATTATTGTCAAGGATAATGCTGAGGTGAAATACTCTACCGTTCAGAACTGGTATCCTGGTGATGAGCATGGTAAGGGTGGTGTGCTGAACCTGGTAACCAAGCGAGGCGATTTGCGTGGTGTGAACTCTAAGTTGAGCTGGACTCAGGTAGAGACGGGTTCTGCGATTACCTGGAAGTATCCTTCCTGTATCTTGCGTGGCGACAACTCTGTAGCTGAGTTCTACAGCGTAGCTGTTACCAACAACTATCAGGAGGCCGATACCGGTACCAAGATGATTCACATGGGTAAGAACACCAAGAGTACCATCATCTCTAAAGGTATCTCGGCAGGTCATAGCCAGAACTCCTATCGTGGTCTGGTTCGTGCCACATCCAATGCCGACAATGCACGCAACTACAGTTCCTGCGACTCTTTGTTGCTGGGCAGCGATTGTGGAGCGCATACCTTCCCATACATGGATGCCCATAACGACACAGCCGTGTTCGAGCATGAGGCAACTACCTCGAAGATTTCTGAAGACCAGCTCTTCTATTGCAATCAGCGAGGCATTCCTACCGAGGAGGCTGTCGGCCTGATCGTAAACGGTTATGCCAAGGATGTGCTCAACAAGTTGCCTATGGAGTTTGCCGTTGAGGCACAGAAACTCCTGAGTGTTTCACTCGAAGGAACTGTAGGATAAAAAATGAATAGAAAGTGAGGCTTGTGATGAAAAAGTGTATCTTGTTATTGCTGTTGGCAGTGCATTTGAATGCTTTTGGTCAGATCCTTTCCAAGATAAGACCTGTAAATTTGACTGCTCAACAAGATTCGATTGTAAGAGGTTTTGCTTCTCAGTATAGGCCGATATATACTGTTGATGGGCATTTTTATGGCTATTTTAAGTTGGATGCTTCTGCTCCATCTTCAACGGCTTCTATCATGCTGCAAAATAACAGTGTTTCAGCTTTCTCACATGATATTATACTCTCTGGTGAATGTAGCTTCGTGGTGTTAGACCCTCCTCCTTTGTTTGAACAATGGGGGTGGACCAAGCCACCTACATTGTTAGAATCAGTATGTGATTTATTAATTGACACAATTTTATAACAATTATGTTAGAGGTAAAGAATCTGCATGCTACTATTGCAGGCAAAGAAATATTGAAAGGTATCAACCTGACTATCAACGATGGTGAGATACATGCTATCATGGGACCTAACGGTTCCGGTAAGTCAACCTTGAGCGCTGTGCTTACAGGTAACCCTCTCTATACCGTAACTGAGGGCGAGGCTATCTTCAACGGCAAGAACCTTCTGGATATGAAACCAGAGGACCGTGCCCGTGAAGGCTTGTTCCTCTCTTTCCAGTATCCGGTGGAGATTCCTGGCGTATCCATGACCAACTTCATGCGTGCGGCTATTAATGCCAAGCGTGAGTATCAGGGTTTGGAGCCATTGAACACCAGTGAATTCATGAAGCTGATGCGTGAGAAGCGTGAGTTGGTAGAATTGGACAGCAAGTTGGCTCGCCGTTCTGTAAACGAAGGCTTCTCTGGTGGTGAGAAGAAGCGCAACGAGATTTTCCAGATGGCAATGCTGGAGCCAAAGCTCTCTATCCTCGATGAAACCGACTCTGGTCTCGACGTGGATGCGATGCGTATCGTGGCTGACGGTGTGAACAAGATGCATACCGACAAGACTTCTGCCATCGTCATCACTCACTACGAGCGTCTGCTCGATATGATTAAGCCAAGTGTGGTTCACGTACTCTATAAGGGTAGAATCGTGAAGACTGCCGGTCCTGAACTTGCCAAGGAGATTGAGGCTCGTGGCTATGACTGGATCAAGGCAGAAGTAGATGAGAAATAATAGGGAGGATGGCTATGCATTCAGAAAAACAATATTTAGACTTGTATCAGTCTTCTTCGAGAATAATCAAGAAGAACAGTGCTGAGGTGCTCAATGCGGTGCGCGATGCTGCGTTTGAGGACTTCCATCGTCTGGGCTTCCCTTCCCGAAAGGTAGAAAGATACAAGTACACAGATATGAGCGCCATCTTCGAGCCAGACTATGGCTTGAACTTGAACCGTCTGGAAATTCCGGTAGATCCATACGAAGCTTTCCGCTGCGATGTGCCTAACCTGAGCACTTCGCTCTACTTCGTTGTAAACGATGCTTTTTATAACAAAGCATTGCCTAAAGTAGAGCTTCCGGAGGGCGTAATCGTGGACTCTTTGAACAAGATTGCTGCAGAAAACCCTGAATTCATCGGGAAATACTACGCTAAGATTGCTAAAACCGATGAAGATGGCATCACCGCATTGAATACATTCCTGGCACAGGATGGCTTGCTGATTTATGTTCCAAAGAATGTAAAGGTAGAGCGAACCATTCAGGTCATCAATATTCTCCGTTCGGATGTTGATTTGATGGTAAACCGCCGTGTACTCATCGTGATGGAACAGGGTGCTGAGGCTAAGTTTCTCTTCTGCGACCATGCAGCCGATGACAAGAACTTCCTCGCTACTCAGGTAATCGAGGCTTATGTTGGCGAGAATGCCAGTCTCGACCTCTATTGCCTGGAGGAGACTCATTACAAGAACCGTCGTGTCAGCAACGTTTATATCGAGCAGCAGGCTAACAGCCGTGTAAACCATAACGTCATCACGCTTCATAATGGTATCACCCGCAACCGCCTCGACCTCGTATTCAAGGGCGAGGGGGCCGAGTGCTTCTGCAATGGTTGTGTGATTGCCGACAAGAACCAGGTGGTTGATAACAATACGCTCATCGATCATCAGGTGGGTCATTGTACCAGCAACGAGCTTTATAAGTATGTGCTCGATGGTGAGGCACGTGGTGCTTTTGCCGGCAGAGTGTTGGTTCGTCATGGTGCCCAGAAGACTATTTCTCAGGAAACCAACCAGAACCTCTGTGCAACGAAGACAGCCCGTATGTTCACCCAGCCGATGCTGGAGATTTATGCCGATGATGTGAAGTGTGCGCATGGAAGTACTGTTGGTCAACTCAACGATGCCGCATTGTTCTATATGCAGCAGCGTGGTGTGAGCCGCGAGGAGGCTAAGTTGCTCCTTCAGTTTGCATTTATCAACGAAGTCATCGACAAGATGGAACTGGAGCCATTGCGCGATCGCCTGCATCATCTCGTAGAGAAGCGATTCCGTGGTGAACTCAATAAGTGTGAGGGCTGCAAGCTTTGCAAGTAGATAATATCCTTTTAAAGGAGTTAAGTTCTTAAAAATATGTATGATATCAATCAAGTAAGAGCAGATTTCCCGATTTTATCGAGAAAGGTCTATGATAAGCCATTGGTGTATCTGGATAATGCGGCAACCACGCAGAAACCATTGTGCGTGCTCGATGCCATGCGCGACGAGTATCTCAATGTAAATGCCAATGTGCATCGTGGTGTTCACTATCTCTCTCAGCAGGCTACCGACCTTCATGAGGCAGCCCGCGAAACCGTGCGAAAGTTTATCAATGCGCCTAAGGTTGAGGAAGTCATCTTTACCCGTGGCACTACAGAGAGTCTGAATCTCGTGGTTTCATCGTTCTGCGATGCCTTTATGAGCGAGGGCGACGAGGTGATTATCTCTACCATGGAGCATCACTCCAATATTGTGCCTTGGCAGTTGCAGGCTGCCAAGAAGGGAATCGCCATCCGAGTAATCCCTATCAACGATAAAGGTGAGATTAACCTCGATGAATTCGCCAATTTATTTACCGAACGCACCAAAATCGTGAGCATTGCCCAGGTGAGCAACGTGCTCGGTACAGTGAATCCGGTAAAAGAGATGATAAAGATTGCTCATGAGCACGATGTACCTGTCATGGTGGATGGCGCTCAGAGTACTCCTCACTTCGCTGTGGATGTACAGGATATGGATTGCGATTTCTTCGCTTTCAGCGGACATAAGATTTATGGTCCTACCGGTATCGGTGTGCTTTACGGCAAGGAAGAATGGCTCGACAAGTTGCCTCCTTATCAGGGCGGTGGCGAAATGATTGAGAGCGTAAGTTTCGAGAAGACTACTTTCGAGAAGTTGCCTTTCAAGTTCGAGGCTGGTACTCCTGATTATGTAGCTACCCATGGTCTGGCAAAAGCCATCGATTATGTTTCTGCACTCGGCATGGATAACATTGCCAAGCACGAGCAGGAACTCACCCGCTACTGTATGGAGCAGATGCGAACCATCGATGGAATCAGACTTTTTGGTGAGCAGGAGGGCAAAGATGCCGTTGTCAGCTTCTTGGTTGGTGATATTCATCACATGGATATGGGCACCTTGCTCGACCGTCTGGGCATCGCTGTACGTACCGGTCATCATTGCGCTCAGCCTTTGATGGACCGCTATGGTATTCTTGGCACCGTTCGTGCCAGCTTTGCCCTTTATAATACAAAGGAAGAAATAGATGCGCTTGTAGCGGGCGTAAAACGCGTGGCTATGATGTTCTAAGAAAAAAACATTTAAGCCGTTTACAGCGCACGTAAAAGCCTTATTTAGCCAACTGGCGAGCGAAAGACAACCTACTGGCAAGCAAAGAACAGCCAACTGGCGCTACTGCGGACAGTTGGCTGTTTGCGTTTGGCAGTTATCAGAAAGTTGAGGTTGGAACGCCCAAATACTCTTCACTCTTCACCCTTTTATCGTAACGTATTGTTATACTGATACTTACGCACTGAAGAGACGCTCTGACTCTTCACCAACTCTTCACCCTCTCTTCACCGCCTGGTGCTATGAGGGTGAAGAGTAGGTGAAGAGTGGGTGAAGAGTAGGTGAAGAGTTGAAATGCTCTTATCTTTGTAACTGCCCTATAATGAGGCGGTTACAAAATAGAGGTGAAGAGTGAAGAGATAAACGTAAAATTCATCATAATTATGTTAGAAAGTCATTATTATAAGGATATGGTAGAGGCTGGCTGCGATGAGGCTGGCAGAGGATGTCTGGCAGGCAGCGTATATGCAGCAGCCGTTATCCTTCCGCCCGGTTATAAGAATGCCGAATTGAACGACAGTAAGAAGCTCACAGATAAGAAGCGCAAGGCGCTCCGCGAGCAGATAGAGCGTGATGCTGTAGCTTGGGCTGTGGGCATTGTTACTCCTGAAGAAATCGATAAAATCAATATCCTCAACGCCAGTTTTCTGGCTATGCACCGTGCCCTGGACCAGCTTAAGGTTCGTCCGGAGGCAGTTATCGTGGATGGTAACCGCTTCAAACCCTACAAGGATTTGCCTTATACAACCATCGTAAAGGGTGACGGCAAGTATCTGTCTATTGCAGCTGCCAGCATCCTTGCCAAGACCTATCGTGATGATTACATGGATGCGCTGGCAGAAGAATATCCGCAGTACGACTGGAAAAGCAACAAGGGTTATCCTACCAAGAAGCATCGTGCTGCCATCAGGGAATTTGGAGTCACTCCATATCATCGCATGAGTTACAATCTTCTAGGCACAGGTGAACTCTCACTTGATTTTAAAGACTAGGCATCATAGCTGTAGTGCTATGATTTCCATATAAAAAAGCCGCTCAACAGATTTGCCTGTTGAGCGGCTTTTAATTTTGATTAGAAGTCAAGAGTGATACCCTTTTCGTCAATCTTCTTGTATGTCTTGTCGTTGACAGTCACATTCTTCGAGTTCTTTGCATCGAAGGTGTGATTCTTTGCACTAACCTTGATGTTTTCGAGCTTCACGCCGTCAGTACGGTTGATGACGATACCATACTCAGCATTGTTTACCTCCATATCCCTGATGTGGATGTTGCTTACCGGCATCTCTGGGAGACCGTTGAAGTAAGCTGCACGACGGGCTGTGCGGCAGATGACATGGTTGATGTCGATATTGCGGAAGCAAGGTGTTGTCTCGTCTACCTTGAACTTCTGTACCTTCTGGCTCTTAGCCTCATCGCCATCGTTGAGAACCTCAATGGCAGACTTGCCACCGTAGTAAAGGTCGAAGGTGATGACATCTGTCTGAATATCAAACATTGACATGTTGTCGATGTAGATATTCTCTACTACACCACCACGACCGCGGGTACTCTTGAAACGGAGACCTACATCGGTGCCGAGGAACTGGCAGTCGCTCACCTTGATATTCTTTACGCCACCGCTCATCTCGCTACCAACAACGAAACCGCCATGCCCCTTGAATACGGTACAGCCGTTTACGATGACATTCTCGCAAGGAATGCCGCGCTTTCTTCCGTCAGCATCCTTACCGCTCTTGATGCAGATACCATCATCGCCTACATCGAAAGTAGAGTTGACGATGAGTGCATTCTTGCAGCTCTCCAGGTCAAGACCATCACCATTCTGAGCGTAAGAAGGGTTGCGGACCAATACATCTTCTATAAGAACGTTCTCGCACATCAGCGGATGGATGTTCCATGCAGGTGAATTCTGGAAGATAACACCATTGAGCCATACGTTCTTGCAGCTTACGAGACTGATCATTACAGGGCGGAGGAAACGCTTGATCTCGTTCCATTCTTCTTCTGAAGCTGGAGTTTTAGGCACATTCATGTTGGCACTGTTGTCTGCCTTCAATGCACCTTCTGATGGGAACCAGTAGTCGGCTCTCTTGAACGCACCGCCACGTGAAGTAATCTGCTTCCACTGGGCATCGGTAACCTTCTGCTTCTTCAATGGGCGCCAGTATTCTCCGTTTCCGTCGATGCAGCCCTGACCGGTAATTGCCACGTTGGTAAGATGATGACCAGAGATAGGCGACTGGCAGCGGCGTGTATCCAAACCCTCAAACGATGTTTCTATAAAAGGGTAGAGGGCATCATCTGGTGAGAAAAGGATGACTGCACCTTTTTCGAGATGCAGGTTGATATTGCTCTTCAATACGATAGGACCTGTGAACCATACGCCCTGTGGAACGATGAGTTTGCCGCCGCCTTTCTGAGTCAGCGCATCGATAGCCTTGGCAAAGGCTGTGGTACAGAGAGAAGAGCCATCTCCAATAGCGCCAAAGTCCTTGAGATTTACCTCATTGGCTGGGAATTGCGGACGGGTCACCTTCTCCATCTGGAATGGTAGATTCTCGTAAAGAGCATCATACTTCTTGATGTCGGTTGCCTGGGCACTTAGCGCCAACAAGCAAGCACATACCATGCTAAAAAATTTCTTCATCTATTTTTTTCGGTTTGTTGGGTTATTATATATAAGTTATTTCTTCTGCAAAGATAAATATTATCTTTTGAAGAGCCAAAAATAGTAAGGCTTATTCTAAATAAATCGCTGTAAACGTTTTCGTGGAATGGGGGATATGATAGGATGTAAGTGGGTAGATATGCAGGGATAAATGTGTATATATACTAAGGTATATAAACGAAAAAAGGAGAGAAGTAAAACTTCTCTCCATCTTGGTACCCAGACCCGGGATCGAACCGGGATGGATTGCTCCACTGGTGTTTGAGACCAGCGCGTCTACCGATTCCGCCATCTGGGCAAATACCACCTTGCTTATTTGCGGTTGCAAAGGTACTAATAATTTTTGAACTGACAAACTTTTTGGTGACTTTTTTTTCTAAAAATGCATTTTTAATGCAGAAACATTAAATTTTTGTTGTTTTTATAGTCCACTTTATTAAATTTCAAGAAAATCTTTGGCACTTTCACGGATAATCACTAACTTTACAGATGAATTTTGAAAACCAACAAAATATTAGACTCAAGATATGAAGAGTAACGGAAATAATTATTGTGTGATATTGGCGGGAGGTAAGGGCCGCAGACTCTGGCCTTGCAGCCGCAGCAACTATCCGAAGCAGTTTGTCGACTTCTTTGGAGTGGGGCGCACCCAGCTTCAGCAAACCTTTGACCGTATGGCAAAGATCGTGCCTGCCGACCATATATTTATCAACACAAATGAAGAATATGTTCAACTGGTAAAGGAACAGTTGCCTGAGGTTCTTGCAGAACGGATATTGGCGGAACCTATTCATCGCAATACGGCACCTAGCATGGCATGGGCCAATCATCGCATCTCGATGCTCAATCCTGATGCCTGCATCATCGCCACTCCTTCGGATCAGGCTATCTTCAATGAAGATGCTTTCCGGGAAAACGTATTGGAAGGTCTGGCTTTTGTGGCTGAACATGACCGTTTCCTGACGATGGGTGTGAAACCAACCCGTCCTGAACCTGGATATGGATATATTCAGATGGGCGAAGCTATCGGCAACGGATTGTACAAGGTGCAGTCGTTTACAGAGAAACCGGAAAGAGAGTTTGCCAAGATTTTTGTAGAGAGTGGAGAGTTCTATTGGAATACGGGTTTATTCCTTTCTAATGTGAAGTATCTGCGTGAGTGTTTCTGCAAGATTCTGCCCCCTGTACTCCGTGATTACGATAAACAGTATCCCGAATTCAGTGTGGAGACAGAGAATGCATACATGAAAGAGAGCTTCTCTTCTTATCCTAATATATCAGTAGATTTCGGAGTGCTTGACAAACCTAGCAATGTCTATATGATGAAGTGTGACTTCGGCTGGGCTGATCTGGGTACCTGGCACAGTATCTACGAGGCGATGCAGAAGAGCAGCGATGACAACGTGGTTGTTGACAGCGATGTGATGATGGAAAATTGTCACAACAATGTAATCAAGTTGCCTAAAGGAAAGTTGGCTGTATTGAACGGACTGGATGGTTTCATAGTAGCCGAGAATGACAATGTATTGTTGATATGCAAGAAAGAAGATTCTTCTGCCCTGGTGCGTAAATATGTAAACGAGGTGCAGATGAAGAAAGGCGATGAGTTCGTTTAAGCAAGAGCTTATGAAATAAAAATATAAAAAGAGCTGCGAAGCATATTCGCAGCTCTTTTTCTGTTTGAAACTTCTTGCATTTAAAGTTTCTTGAATTCTGTATAAATCTTATCAGCAATTTCCTTGAACTCTTCCTCTGTGAGTTTGAGGTGCTCCTTGCGGAAGTTTACATCAGCTTCGCTGTTCATTGGGATGAGGTGGATATGGGCATGAGGAACCTCCAGACCCAAAACAACCTGTGCCACTTTCTTGCATGGGAAGGCTGCCTTGATAGCCTTGGCTACCTTCTTGGCGAAAACCTCAAACTCAGCCAGGTCTTCGTCTTCCATATCGAAGATGTAATCAACCTCCTTGCGGGGAATCACCAAAGTATGACCTTTGCCGATTGGGCTAATGTCGAGGAAAGCATAGAACTTGTCGCTTTCTGCACACTTGTAGCTAGGAATCTCTCCTGCTGCAATCTTTGAAAAAATGCTTGCCATAATCGCTAATCAATTTATAATTAATAATTTATAATTTACAATACATATTATCTTATTCTCTTTTTGATATCGTTGCATCGGCTACTTTCATTTTCTGTAGAGTATATCGGGTAGGCTTACATATAACATAAAAGGAACCATCATACGGGCATTGCTGCCGATATGATAGTTCCTTTTATTCCGTTTTATTCAAATGAAATCTTGTCGATGCGAAGGTTGATGGTGCCGCGAGGAATCTTGATTTCTGCAATCTCACCTACCTTCTTGTTGAGCAATCCCTGTGCGATAGGAGTCTTGATGGAAATCTTGCCTTCCTTCAAGTTTGCCTCGCTCTCGCTCACGATGGTATAGGTCATCTTTGCCTTGTTAGCCATGTTGGTCATCTCTACCTTCGACATAATCTGCACGCTGTCGGTGCTGAGCTGCTTGGTATCGATAATCTTGGCCTCGGCAATGGTGAGCTTCAGGCGATTGATCTTATCTTCCAGATGAGCCTGTGCCTCTTTAGCGGCATCATACTCAGAATTCTCACTTAAATCACCCTTGTCGCGGGCTTCAGCAATTGCGGCTGATGCCTTAGGGCGCTCTACAGATACGAGCTGTTTCAGCTCAGCTACGAGTTTGTCGTAGCCTTCTTGTGACATGTAAGCCATAATTTTCTTGTTGTTTTAATGTTATTAATAATCGGTTGGCAAGTAGCATAAAAAATAAAGAATTCCAGTGCCAGTGAAGCACCGGAATCCTATATCTGTATTTATGTCTCTTGTTTATCCTTTTGTGTATAATCCGAATGCAAAGATAGGACTTTATTTCCGTATCACCAAATTTTTTGGGGGAAATTTTAAAAATATCCTCCTTTTTCCTTCACATAGTTCATTAATTCGCTAAAAATCTGATTATTGCGCAATATCTCCGGGTTGCCTGTCATAATCATCTGCTTTCGGGCACGGGTGATGGCTACGTTCAGCTTGCGGTCGATGATGGCGCCGTCTTCTACGAAACTGTTGCCGGCAAGGAAGTCGAGCTGCCAGATGTTCTGGATGGTGAAACTGTAGATGATGACATCTCGCTGGCTGCCCTGGTACCGCTCTACGGTATCGATACTGATTTTCTCCAGTTCCGGAATACCGAGCTTTTCGATTCCTTTGCGCACCATGGCTATCTGGTTGCGGTAAGGAACGATGATGCCTACCGTCTTCTTGGCATCGAAACGCTCTCCATAGAAGCGGTGGATGCGGCGAAGCAGGTCTACCACGATTGCTGCCTCGTTGGCATTGATCTTATCAGATACATTCGGTTCCTTGCAGAATTTGGATGGGAGGAATATCATGCGGTGCTCCTTCAGCAGGTCGTCGAGCGCATCTTCTGATGGAAGGGTGTATGACAGTTCTGTCTCCAACTGGTGTGGACATGGCACGGGTTCCAGTTTCTCCCGGCGGTAGAACATCCGATTAGGAAACTCTGCAATCTCGGGATGCATTCTTCCCTGGCGGCGCAGAATGCCGATGAATTCGCTGCGCTCTTCGTGATCTTCCCAATGAATCAGACGTTCGAAGAGGGAGTTGCGGCAGTTGGTAAGACAGATGTCCTGCAGGATGCTCATGTCGATGATGCCACCTTTCTGACTGTCGTTGATGGTAGGAATGCCTGAATCCTGCTCGCTCTGCTGCACCACGGCTGGTAACTGCTTGTAGTCGCCAATGAGGATGAACTTATCCACGGCAGACAGGAGACCGATGAGATTAGGCTCCAGTATCTGGCTCGACTCGTCGATGATGGCAAGCTTGAAGTGCTTCAGCGAGAAGATGAACGGCTTGGAGGTCATCATCGAAGTGGTGCCCACGATTACACGCGTTCCTATTATATATTGTTTGATGGCTTCGAGTTTCGGACAGTCGCTGATGGCTTTCTCTATCAGATAAGGGCGGAACCGCTCGTCGCAGGAGTACTCGCTGCCGAGGCGAAGGAATGGAATGCCCGAATCTACCAGCATCTCGCAGATTTCATCTACGGCTCGGTTGGTATAGCTCATCAGGAGAATGGAGGATGCAGGCTGCTGAGCCGTCTTGCCTCCCGAGGCGATGCTTTCTGCTGTCGGCATTCCCGTTCCGTCGTTCAGCGCTTCTTCTACCATAAACTTCAGGGCACGGCTGGTCTTTCCTGTTCCCGGAGGTCCCACGAGCAGGAAGTAATCCTGTGCCTGCTTGGCACGGAGAATGATGTCGTCCAGTACATCATCGTAATGTCTGGTCAATGACAGCGAGGCGTTTCTTTGCGGGGCACGCTGCCCTAACAGCAGGTCGCGTTTCTCCTTGGGTGCACAGATAAACTGGTGCAGGTTACGTATGCTTCCGCCTGTTGATGCATCGCTCGTTCCATGTTCTATGGCGTAAGGCAGATTCATCTCGAAGATATCGGCATTCTGCTGTCCGTCGGTGAGATGCACCACAATCTCATCGCTGTGAATCTCCTGCAGTACACCTTTATATAATATAGCCTTTCTTACGTCGGGTTCTTCCTTCAGCTTGTAGGTATAGAGATACACCATGTCGCCGATACGGAAGTTGGGCAGGAAGTCCTTTCCCTGGTCGGGCACGCTCAGTGTGATGGTATCATATCCGCTTCCTGCGCTGCTCTGCTCCTTTCGGATGATGTGCAGGTCGGTATAGATATTGCCGGCATCTTTCTTTTCGGCGAGTGGCATGGTCCAGAGGTCGGAACTGGATGTATTCGTTCCTTCCTGTGCGCCCACCTTGCTGATCATCTGTTCCCGCAACACGAAGGTCATCATGCGGCAGAAGTAAGCCTCTTCTATTGGGGAGAGGTTGTGGAGCGGACTGGTGATGGCTTCTATCTGCGGCTTCAGATACTTGTTGTAGAAGAAGTCCTGTGTGCCTGCTACATTGAGCACATCGGGTGTAAACTCGTTGAGTGCATGTTCAAAACCTTCCTTGGCTATTTCGAAAGAAGCGGCTACCAGCTGGTTGCGGTAAGTGATGGCTTCCTGGAAGAGCTTGTGGTAATACGCTACTACCATCAGTCCGTCTTGCGGCTGATATTTGGAGTAGAGCAGACGGATATTCACGCGGTCGTTGCTCAGCTTGAAGTTGTGCTGCAATACGCCATAGTAGAGCAGCAGCTGTACATAGTGGGGCTCCAGCTGATAACTGTGATAACCCGGATCTACCTGATGGGTTTCGATATTCATGTTGCGTCCCGATTTCTGCTCCACCAGCAGTTTGCAGTCGGTGGTCATCAGGTCCACACGTCCCTGTATGCCGAGTGCTTCGCAGACGAACGAAGGTTCGAGGATGGCTTTCTTCCTGTCGTAAAGACTTTCGCCACGGAAGGCTGACATCTGTGCCTGCGATGCGGTGCGGGGAAAGAGAATATCCACTACTTGCTGCAGATTGAATGCCTGCTGGTTGGCATCGGTATAGAATTTCTTGGCATCAAACCAGGGACAGGTGCAGAACTCCAGTGCTTTCTCCCTGAAATTCGTCTTTATGGTTTCGTTCATCTGGTATTTGCCGTTTGTATTGATGATGTCATCCAGCGCCGCACCGGCAAAGTTACCGAGCAGGGTAGCCTGGGTGTTGGCGCGGGGCTTCATCTGGTTCAGCAGATAGAACAGGGGATGATGACCGAAAGCCGTAAAGCAGGTGGCGATGCTACTGATATCTACCAGATAATCGGGTTCTACCACGATGAGTCGGGGAGTGATGACGGGCTGTTTCACCTGACAGTCGAGCAGGTTGAGCTGCATACCTTCCTTCAGGATATCCCAGAGATAGGTATGGTCGATATGGTTCTCTTCATCTTTCAGTTGAACGAGATATTCCTCTTCGTCAGCATCCTGGTCAATATCCACGCGGATGAAATCGCTGTCCCAGTTCTTCACGATGCAGCGGATGCGGCGGTTGTTGATTTCCAGTCCTTTCTGATAAGGGCGGTTGGTATGGGGAATGAGCACGTTCAGCTCGTGGGGAACATCCACTCCGAATACGGCAGAGATGAAGATGGCTAGGGCACGTGCATCATATTTCAAATCTTCGCTTGAGAGCGGTTCCTGCGAATTACTGTGCCGGCGCATGGTTTGGATGGCAATCTTGTCTGCCACCTTGATGCCGTGAGCCTTACAGAGATAATCCACCTGGGAGAAAAGGTTACCGAAAGCCTGTTTCGTTTCCTTCACTCCTTCGTGGCAGCAGAGGATGAGCGTATCGTGCATCATCTTGTTGCGTGTCTTCGGCTCCAGTTCGGGGAGCGTCAGGAGTTCCCTTACTCGCTGGAAAAGTTCAGCGGTGCTGATATTGTTTTGATTCATGAAATATTGCTTAATCTTGAGAGATGTTTACCTCATCTCTTTCCTCGAAAATGCGATTATTGGCTGCTTTTATTCCCATTATGGTAAAATGTTGTATTCTCTCTTCAGCCAAAGCTCGAAGACTGGATCGACGAATGAGAAATCTTGAAGATGTTTCTCAACGAGATCTTTCTCTACTAATACTTTCTTGTTACGTGTGATGCTCTGTGGCTGCCCCAGACCATACGTCTCTACGACATCCTTGGCATTGAAGTGCTTTTCGCCAGAAGCGATGGCTTTCAACATGCCGATTTGGGTGGAAGTGAGCTCGTCCATCTCTGTCAAGAACAAGTCTTCGTTGGTGTCCAAAACCAGTTGGAGCTGGTTGTCGAGGAGTTCTTGCGTCACCTCTTTGTCTGTGTGTGACCATAGGAAGAAGCAATATTGCTGTACGTACCAAGAGTTATATTTCACTCTTTCGCATAGACATTCTGCTTGGCTCTCAGAGATAGTTTTTCCTGTCTTCTTAAAATTGCTCATGATGTATGGAATCCAATATTCCTTGGCTATTCTCTTCAGGTTCATCAGTTGTCCGAACTTAAAGAAGGGACTGTTCGCCTTGTTGAAAATATCTTTCATCATGTGCATCTTGCTGCCGTAGAGACAATAGGTGGTATGGTGCTGCAACTGCCATTCAGCCCTCAGCATAGCTTCAAGGTTCTTCCATTTTGGCAGGTTGGCGAGTTGCTGAAACTCATCGATGCAGACGATAATCTTGATGCCTTTAGCCTCGGCTATCCTTTCGGGGAGTTGCAGAATGTTTTCAGGACTTTCCTTTACAGGATTCACCTTTAGGTTGACCTCTACACTATTCATCGGGTCGGAAGCTATCGTGATGCTTGGGGTAAAACGATTGATAAATTTCACCAAGTCAGATAATTTCTGTTCCAATGTGGAAGAAACTCCTTGTATCACGATGGAGGCAAATTTGTTGTAGAATTCCTCTTCCGTATGAATCTTGGAGGCATCCATAAAGCAAACCTTTGTTTTGGATTCTTCCTGCATTAATTCTTCCATAGAGGTTCTGACAAGCGAAGATTTTCCCCATCTTCTTGGAGATACCAAGATGACGTTGATGCCGTGGCGAAGGAAATTCTTCAGTTCCCTTCGGTCTTCTGCTCTGTCGATAAAACTCTCTTTCTCAGCGAGTCTTCCATAAATAAAGGGTATATCCATAATCAATTTTTTATAAGTGATGGCGCAAAGTTACGAAAATTATAAATACTCTTATAATAAATGTATTTATAATTATGGATAATTAACGAGGTGATGGGAAAAAAGTATTCCATTAAGCATTTTTTCGTATGAAATGCTTGCCGTATCATTTCTTTTTTGTATATTTGTAGCCCCCAATTGAAAAGAAGGGGTATTATTAATCTAAAAATATTAAACAATGACAAAGGAAGAATTGATGCATAGAGCCATTGAACTCTCAAAGAATAGCGTGAAGACGGGGGGCGGACCTTTTGGTGCTGTGATTGCCAAGGACGGTATTATCATCGCTGAGGCTTCCAACAGTGTAACCATCGACCTCGATCCTACGGCTCATGCCGAAGTGAACTGTATCCGACAGGCTACCCGCAAGCTGAAGACCTTCAATCTGGAGGGTTGCGAAATCTATACCTCCTGCGAGCCTTGTCCGATGTGCCTGGGTGCCATCTATTGGGCACATCTCGACCGTATCTATTATGCCAACGACCGGAAGGATGCGGCAAAGATAGGTTTCGATGATGAGTTTATCTACGAGGAGATAGACCGCAAGATAGAAGACCGCCACAAGCCGATGATTGCCCTGATGCGCGATGAGGCGCTCGGTGCTTTCCGCATGTGGGAGGAAAATACAGAAAAAACGGAGTATTAAAATCTTCTTTTTTACGTCAAGCTAATGTAACACCTTTGTATTTAGAAATGTGTACTTTTGCATAAAAAATGGAAAAGGTATTACTCTCTCTAGTAATTGTATCTACCTGCTCTCTTCAACTGATGGCAAGTCCAACAAGTAAAACTGAAGAGGTGGTAGATACAATGTTTTTAAGAAAACAGTTTCAGAAGTCTTCCCAAATAGATGATGTTGTAATCTGCGCTCCATACGCACGTTCTGTGTCAGTTTATGCTCCCCTCAATACTTCTCTTGGAAAAAAAACTCTTTTTTATAATCAGCCTCGCACTATGCCTGAAGCGTTGCAAGGCCTTGCTGGTGTATGGGTTCAGAAGACAGATCATGGTGGAGGCTCCCCTATCATTAGAGGAATGATAGGTTATCAGACCTTGATGTTGGTAGATGGCATTCGTCTCAATAATGCTATTTTTCAGTCTGGTCCGGTTTCTTATCTTAATACGATTGATGGAATGGCGATGGAGTATGCAGGCGTGTTGCCGGGTGCAGCATCTGTCGCATATGGTAGTGATGCAATGGGTGGTGTTATCTATATGCAGAGTCAATCAGCTACTTTTGTTGATTCTAATAAGATAATAGCTCATGGAAGATTGATTGGACGTGCAGCAACCAGCGGTATGGAGTATATTAGTCGTGGAGAGTTGAATTTGTCTAATAAGTTATGGGCAATGCATCTAGGTGTAGATGGAAAACGCTTTGGTGATGTGCATGCAGGCAAAGGACTTGGTATAGAACATCCTTCAGGTTATACAGAATGGGCAGGAGATTTGAAGTTCAAACGCCGGTTGGGAATATATACTGTACTCACCGCTGCTTATCAGGGTAAACGACAAAGTCATATACCTACTTATTTGCAGATGCAAAGTGGCAAATACGAGAAATATGAAGTTTAGAACCAAGCCAGGGATCTTTCTTATATTTCTTATAGTTATCGCCCTGAGGATGCTATCATAAAGTATGTAGAAGCAACACTTTCGTATGCTCGGCTTAAAAATACCAATTGGCGTATTCCTAAGTCTACAGGTAAATCTTCTTTTTCAACTAATAATACCCGAAGTATAGGTGCTACTGCTGACTTGGGATTGCAAGTATTACCTTGCTTAACGCTTAAGACAGGTGTAGATATTTATCATGATAAAGTTTTTAGCGATGGCAGTTTCCCTGATGGTTCAAAGATGCTTACTTATGCTGTTTTCGTAGAGGCAGACGCTACTCTGGATAAATGGAGAATAGGTACTGGTACCCGTTATTCCGGACATCATCTTTCTTTGCCCACTTGTGATTTTGGTATGGTTAGGTTGTCACCTGATGCCTTCGTTGGCGATTTTCATATTTCTTATGAATTGCTGCCGCATTTTACAGTTGCTTGGATAATGGCAACTTCGTTCCGCGCTCCTAATATTAATGATTTGGCTAAGTTGGGGGCAGAGGATAGTTGGTATTTTGTACCAAACTATAATTTGAGTCCAGAGAAAGGTTTTAATAAAGAAATCAGCATAAAGTATGATAATGGTTATACGACACTCTCACTTAATCTATATCGTAACGATCTGCGCAATATGATGGCGTTAACACCCGGAACAACAGTTGATGGTCAGACCGAAGTGGCTGGTATGCCTGTAAGAATGCGCTCTAATGTAGATAAAGCTTTTCTTGAAGGTTTTGAATTTGCTGTAGTCCAGAAACTAGGCAGATATTTCTCTATAAATGGTAATATGGCATATACTTATGGAAATAATAAGACTCAGAACATGCCTTTGTCTAAAATTCCACCCTTATTTGGTTCGCTCAGTATTCGTTATCAACAGAATCGTCTTCGTATGTCTATGACTGCAGATATGGCAAATAAGCAAACTCGTCTTTCCAAGCAAGACGAAGAAGATGCCCGTATACCGAAGGGTGGAACACCAGGTTGGATGAGTTTGAAATGGAATGTTGGTTATGAACTAGGTCCAGTTATGCTTGCCGGCGAATGGGGCAATATCTTTAATAAGGCATATCGCTTACATGCTTCAGGAGTAGATGCTAATGGAATATACGGTAAACTGAGCGTAGCTTATTTGTTCTAAAAAAAGTGTATTGCTTTCTTAATATCACTGTCGCATTTTTACAATAACCTAGTGGTATCTTTGCACTCGAAAAATAACTATAAATTGTGTTGAAAATGAAAAAGATAGTTTTTAGTGTCGTTATCTTGATGATTACATGTGTGAATGTGGTTATGGCGGGTGGAAAAGGTACTTCCACGGCAGAAGCTGTAGCTGCGCCTAAAATTTTGGTGGTAGCTCCAAGTAACAATGTTAATTCTGATTATTATGTTACAGATATGTTGACAGAAGGTACTGGAATTTGTGAGGATAGTGTAAGCTATACATATAATAATGTGATAGCAAAGACCTTGGAGCAATTTGCATCTAAAGAAAATCTGGTAATACTGAATGGGTGCAGTTCTGTATCATCTAATCTTTTGCAAGGAGCTGAACTGAATGGCTCAGGAGAAGATGCCATGGTTGATATGTCTAAAGTAGATAAAAAGAAACTGCAGCTTGCCATGCAGCAACTTGGTGCTTCTTATCTTCTGGTTCTAGACCAGCATTTCTTGAAATACCAGGAAGTGCCATTTCGTACAATGTTTCATTTTGTCAACTATTCACTTTATGATATGAATGAAAACAAATTGGGCACAGGTAAGAGCTATTTTACCTCTTTTGAACCTCAGAGTGCTAAGGATATGATAAAGTCGAGCATGAAGAGTACAAAGAGAATGGTGATAGAAATCTCTAAAATTATAGATAAATAAGATTTTTTTTTATAAGATAGAATAGTTTGTCAATAGACAATAAGATATGTATTCAGAAAATTATAACATTTAATTAATTAAAATGAAAACAACAGTAAGATTATTCTTGGTGCTCCTCTTTGTTGTGTGTGGCGGTTTCAATGCTTTGGCTCAAAGCGTACGTGCTGCTATCTCGGGAATCGTTACTGATGAAAAAGGTGAGCCTATTATTGGTGCTATTGTCACAGTGAAAAATGAGTCAACAGGTTTCAAGGTCAGTTCACCGACCGGACCTGATGGCTTTTATCATATTCGTGAGATTCCTTTGGGAACATCTTATACGGTTTCTACTCAATATATCGGTTATGGTGATCAAAAGAAGACAGGGTATTCCCTTAATCAGGGTGACGCCTTGCGCGTGGATTTTAAAATGACTGACCAAACTGTTGAGATAAAAGCTGTAGAGGTCGTTGCCAACTCTCTGAAAAAGGGAATCCAAACTGAAGGTGCAGGAACCTCTATCTCCGCAACAGATATCAAAAGGCTGCCTGTAAATGGTCGTAACTTTACTTCTTTGATGGACTTGTCTCCATTGAGTAAGGGTGGTAGTATTGGCGGTCAGTTGGCTTCTTCTACTAATTATACCATTGATGGTATGACTGCTAAGGGAACCGTAGCCAGTGGTACGACTTCTGGTGCTTACACCATCTCAATGGAAGCCTTGCGTGAGTTTAAATTACTAACCAATCAATATGATGTTACTCAAGGTCGTTCTGGTGGTGGTACAGTAAGTGCTGTAACTAAGTCGGGTACCAATACGCTTACAGGTTCAGCCTTTGTCTATGGTCGAACAGATTGGTTGTCTAGTCCGTATAATATCCGTGGTAATAAAACTACTACAGATTATTCGACTTATCAATATGGTTTTTCTTTGGGTGGTCCTATCATTAAAGACCGTTTACATTTCTTTATGACTTGGGATCATCAGATTGATTCTCGTCCTATTACTATTGCTTATCTGCAGAATGCTTCAGATGAGAATCTTTATAATATAACTCAAGCAACAGAAGACCGTTTCTTGAATATTGCTCGTAATAAGTATGGTGTATCAAATAATAAACAATTTGGTGAGTTTGATAAGACAAAAAATACAGATGCTGCTTTTGTTAAATTGGATTGGCAGATAAATCCTACTAATCTCTTTACATTACAAGACAATTTTATCAGCGAATATAACAAAAAAAGCGAACAGGATAATACTGCCATCAATATTTTCGAGGTATGGCCAGACCGTATGTCGCACAATAATGCCCTTATGGCATCTTTGCGAAGTGTGTTAGGTCCGAAGATGACTAACGAATTGAAAGCGCAGCATTTCCTGGTATATGAAGGTACCAAGCCTAATGCCGAACTTCCATCGGCAAGTATTCCTAGAGCAATAGTAGAAAATGTGGAGTCAGTAAATAGTACTACAGGTAAAACAATGACAACTTCTATTCAGTTGGGTGGTCAGCGTTATGTTCCAGAGGACTTTACAGACCAGGTATTTCAGGTAGTAGATAATTTATACTATAATACGGGTAAATTGAATTTCACCTTTGGTACTGACCTGATGTATACATATATGCATTCTAAATATGGTAGTGAAATGAATGGTCGTTTTTATTTTACAGGTCTTGATAATTTCGAGAATATGAAACCATACCGGTATGCACGTGAAGTACGACTTACCGATGATCCTTATGTAGATATGAATACGCTTAATTCTGCCATCTATGGTCAGGTGCAGACACGTTTAGCCAAGGGCTTGGATGTAATGGCTGGTATTCGTTTCGATTATACCCGCTATTTCAATCGTGCAACTTTCAACCAGACAGTATATGATGAGTTGAAATTGCGCACCGATAATGTTATCTCTACATTCCAACCTTCTCCTCGTGTTCAGTTAACATGGGATATTGACGACCGTCATACTGATGTGTTCCGTTTGGGTGGAGGCATTTTTGGATCGGATATCAACAACTATCTGATGATTAATAATATGCTTTTTGATGGCACAAAGGTAGCCTCTGTCGATATTCAGGGCGATTTGGTTCCTGTACCTAATTTCCCTTCTTATCGCCAGAATCCTTCCACAGCACCTGGCAAGGACTTGTTTGATAATCCTAATATCGAGAAGTTGAGTACCATCAATACCAATGGCAAGGATGCTCGTGTACCGGTTGTGTATAAATTAAATGCATCTTATACCCATTTCTTTTCAGATCGTTTGAAGGTAGGTTTAAGCTTCTATGCCAATTGGGCTCGTCATAACTACTTCTATGCAGATCGCAATATGGTTGATGAACCATATTTCCGCATTGCGGCCGAAGGTAACCGCCCTGTATATGTACCAGCTGAAAGCATCAATACCACTAATGGTGTAACAGACTGGACGATGGGGCGTAAAAGCAATAAAGTTGGTCGTGTGCTTGAATTGGTCAGCGAGGGTAAAAACAACCAGTATGCCTTTGTTGTAGATGCAGCATATCGTTATTATAAGGATGGTGAGATTTCGTTTAGTTATACTTGGAACGATACTAAAGATAATGTATCTTACAATGGTAACGTAGCCAACTCTTCTACCTTATATTATTATGTACCAGGTGACCCTCGCGATTTGAGCCGTATGACTTATTCTGATAATCAGTTCCGCCATAAGTTGGTTGTATATGGAACATTGCCAACATTCTGGGGCTTTAATGTAGGTTTGCGTTTTTCTGGTTTCGGGGGGTCTCGTTATTCTCTTTGTGTGAATGGCAATGTGAATGGAGACTTTGTATCAACCAATGATTTGGCATATGTTTATGACCCTAACGATCCAAATACTCCAGACTATATACGTGAGGGTATCAAAACTATTCTTGATAATCCTAATGTTTCTGGCAGTATGAAGAAGTATCTCCGCAATAGTTTCGGCAAGATTGCTGAGCGAAATGGAGGTGTTAATGGATTCTATGGAGTATTTGATTTGCATATAGGTAAAGAGTTTAAGATTTATAAGACTCAGAACCTCAACCTGTATGTAGATATCTTTAATGTAGCCAATCTGCTTAATAAAAACTGGGGAGTAGGCCGTGATTTGAGTAAGACTTATCTCTACAATATCAAGGGTTTTGATGCAGAGAAAAAACAATATAAGTACTCAGTTAATACTAATGCCGGTGTACCAGCCTGCAATGGTAATCCTTATCAGTTCCAAATTGGTTTGAGATATGGGTTCTAAATTAAAAATATAAATTTCAAATAAAGGTAATGAAGAAATTATTTATGACGATGGTTCTGCTATCTGGGCTTGTTTCTGCAAGTGCACAGGTAGCAGAACCTGTTTTACTTCCTAATGGATGGAAGTTGACTCCTGCCGGCAAACATTTGCAGCTTGGTGATTTGCCTCTTAATATGGCTGTGTCTCCTAATAAAAAGTGGTTGGCTGTAACCAATAATGGTTATGGCCGTCAGTGTATCAAACTTTTTGATGTTAAGTCGGAGCAAGCAACGGATGATTATACAATAGCTAAGAGCTGGTATGGAATATGTTTCAGTAAGGATGGAAAGCAATTGTTTGCTTCAGCAGGAAATGACAATCAAGTGAAAATCTACGATGTAAATGCTAAAGGCAAACTAGCCTTGGCTGATAGTATCGTGATGGGAAAATCATGGGATGAGGAACGAATCTCTCCATCTGGCATAGCTGTATGCCCAAAGAATAATCAGCTCTTTGTAGTAACCCGTTGGGATAATTCACTCTATATTTATGATATGCCTGGTAAAAAACTGCTTCATAAAATACCAGTAGGAGGTGAGGCTTATCAGGTTCTTTTCTCAGAAAAGGGAGATGAGGCTTATATCTCTGTTTGGGGAAGCGATGAAGTAGCTGTTTGGGATGTAGACCATGCGCAGTGGAAAAACCGTATCACCGTAGGTAGTCATCCTAACGAGATGTGCTTTGATGCCAAGACAAAACGACTTTTTGTTGCCAATGCCAATGACAATAGTGTATCGGTTATTAATCTCACAAATTATCGGGTTGAGGAAACACTCAATGCAGCCATTTTCCCAGGCTCTTTACAAGGTAGTACTACAAATGGGCTGTGTTTGTTGGATAAAGGAAAAAAATTGGCTATAGCCAATGCAGACAATAATTGTGTTACGATCTTTGATATTTCGAAAGTAAGTCAAAGTAAATCTGAAGGTTTCATACCCGTAGGGTGGTATCCTACTAACGTGAAATGTATTGGTAATAAACTTTGGGTAACCGATGGCAAAGGATTGCGTTCAATGGCGAATCCCGATGGACCACGCTCTGTAGATGTAAAGGAGAAATTCGAACATCATAAGGGTGATGCCAATCATACTAAGGTTGAATATATCGGAGGCCTGTTCATGGGAGCATTGTCGATTATAGATGTACCTGACAAGAAACAGCTAAAGGTTTATTCTAAACAGGTTTTTGCAAATACTCCTTATCAGAAGGATAAAGAATTGGTGACAGAAAGTGAACCCGGTAATCCGATTCCAAGCAGGGTAGGCGAGAAAAGTCCAATCAAATATGTGTTCTATGTCATCAAAGAAAATAGAACGTATGACCAGGTGTTGGGTGATATTGCCAAAGGTAATGGGGATTCTACTCTTACTCTCTTTGGTGAATATTATACTCCTAATCTTCATAAGATTGCAAATGATTTTGTTCTTCTTGACAATTTCTATGTGAATGCAGAAGTTAGCTGCGATGGTCATAATTGGACAATGGGTGGATATGCTACTGACTATTTGGAGAAAACCTGGCCTTCCTATTATAGCAGTCGTGGTGACGTATATAGTGGTGAGGGACAGCATCATATGGGAAACAATAAAGGCGGTTTCTTTTGGGATATGTGTAAACGCTTCGGTGTAAGCTATCGTACTTATGGAGAATTCTGTAATGGAACAACGGTTAAAAGCGCCAGGGAAAAGAAGCATACTTTGGTTTATCCCACCATCAAATCGCTTGAAGGTCATTTCTGTGAGAATTTTGAACCTTTCAATCTGGATTTTCGTGATACGCTGCGCTATCGTCAATGGGAGGCAGATTTCGACTCTTTAGTGGTAAAGAATCAGGTTCCACTATTTTGTACCGTGCGTTTTGGCAATGATCATACAAAAGGAATGAAGTTAGGCGCTTCTTCTCCTTATGCTTATGTTGCAGATAATGATTTAGCGGTAGGTATGTTTCTAGATCATTTGAGCCATTCTCCTATTTGGAAAGAGACGGCTGTGTTTATCATAGAAGATGATGCGCAAAATGGTTCTGATCATGTAGATGCTCACCGTAGTACAGCCTTCGTGGCTGGTGGATTTGTGAAGAGAGGCTTTGTGGATCATACCCCTTATACCACCACTTCTATGCTACGTACTATGGAACTGATACTTGGGCTACCGCCAATGAGCCAATATGATGCCGCTTCCACTTCTATGTGGCGTTGTTTCTCGTCTAAAGCTGACGGAACTCCTTTCAATCATTTGCCAGAAAATGTATCGCTTGATGAAGTCAACAAAAAATATAGTAAATGGCAAGCTATGAGTGAAAAATATAATTTTTCTGTAGAGGATGATGTGCCTGATGTTGAATTTAATAAGGTTTTATGGCATGGTATTAAAGGAGATTTGGCAATTTATCCTGCTTTGCATCGTTCTGCATTCTTGAGTTATACTGTTGATGATGACGATGATTAAGCAGAAGATTATTGGCAAATTGTTGTAGAAAAAAGGTGGTTTCTCAGATTTTCTTTGTAATTTTGTCGCCAAATTCAGAAAAGACACTGAATTGATGGATAATGGAAATTCTCTAATTATTATAACGACAATGGAACAGTCAATAGAAAATCTCTACAAATTAGACGGCAGAGTGCCCGTAGGTAAAGCACTCCCATTTGGTCTTCAGCATGTGCTGGCGATGTTCGTCAGCAATATTGCGCCAATCATGATTCTCGCTGGTGCGATAGGTCTGGACAGTTCGGTGAGCGCCGTGCTTATCCAGAACTGTATGGTCATCGCTGGTATCGGTACCTTGGTGCAGCTTTATCCGGTATGGCGCATCGGTTCTCGTCTTCCTATCGTGATGGGTATCTCCTTCACCTTCCTTTCGCTCGCCATCGCCATTGCCGGTGCTCATGGTATGGGTACTTTGATAGGCGCTGTCATCATTGGTGGTCTGGTAGAAGGTACACTCGGACTTTTTGCCAAGTATTGGATCAAGCTCATTCCGCCTGTAGTAGCCGCTACCGTGGTAACAGCCATCGGTTTCTCGCTCCTTCCTGTTGGTGCCAACTCTTTTGCGGGTGGTCAGGGTGCAGCTGATTTCGGTAGCATGAACAACTGGGTTGTGGGTTCTGTCACTTTGCTGGCTTGTCTGCTTTGTCAGATCTTCGCCAAGGGTTTCTTGCGTTCTCTCTCTGTATTGGTAGGACTGCTGGTAGGTTACATCCTGGCGCTGTTTATGGGAATGATAGATTTCAGCGGACTTTCTGGTCTCACTATCGTAGCTTTGCCAAAGCTTCTTCCATTTACACCTGAGTTTAATATCGGTGCTATTCTCTCGGTGGTAGCAGTATATCTGGTTTCTGCCACAGAAACGATTGGTGATACTTCTGCGCTCTGCAACAGTGCGTTGAAGCGTGATCCTAAGACTAAGGAGATGGGTGCGGCAGTCTGCTGCGATGGTTTCGTAAGTTCGGTTTCCGGTCTTTTCGGTTGTACTCCTATCACTTCTTTCAGTCAGAACGTAGGTTTGGCAGCGATGTCGGGAGTAGTGAACCGCTTTACCATTGCCATGGGTGCCATCATCATGATTATCGGTGGTATCTTCCCAGCTATCGGTTATGTATTGACTACGATTCCTCAGGCTGTATTGGGCGGCTGTACCATCATGATGTTCGGTAGCATCCTCTTTGCTGGTTTCGGCATGATGGCGCGTACAGGCTTCTCTCAGCGCAACATGGTTATCGTGAGTCTTTCGCTCAGCGTAGGTCTCGGATTCACATCTGCAACAGGTATGTTCAACATCTTCCCAGAGATTGTGCGCACCGTTTTTGCAGATAACTGTGTGGCAGTAGTCTTCCTGCTCGCCGTTATCCTGAACCTCGTGTTGCCGAAGAACATGGATAAGGCATAATCGCAGCTCGCCCTGAAAGGGCAGAAGCTCCTAGCCCAGGGTAACACCCTGGGGGTATGATGATTTTAACAACCTCGCCCTGTAAGGGCAAAAGCTTTGATTATGTGAAGCTTTTGCCCTTACAGGGCGACATTTTTGTTTGTATGTTAACCCAGGGTGTTACCCTGGGCTAGGAGCTTCTGCCCTTTCAGGGCGTGTGGCGAAGAAGAAGAGAATTCTTCCCTCTTCACTTTATTGTCCTCCCAGTCTTTCGAAGAAGGTGATGATTTCTTCGAAGGTCTTGAATTCATCGCTACCGTATTCTATCGTCGTACCCATGAAACCATCGCATGGGCGAGGGTCGATGAAGTAATCGCCGTAGAGCAGGTTCTTCTGGTTGCAGAAGATGATGTGGTTGTAGGCTGGGGTAGAGAGATATTCCTCCACCCAGGTCTGTACCTTCGCCATGTATTCATGGTCGTTGGTTGGCGCTGGGGCTACGATATATACGTTGTAATGCTCTATCAGCATCTCGTAAGCCTTGTGCATCGAGCTGGTTGCCTTCATGTAACTGTCGTGCAGGGCATCGAAGTCGATGTATACGATAGGGCGCTCCTTGCCGTTCTGCTTGTCGTCAATCCAGCGGATAACCGGACAGAGATAGTGGAATGCTACCTTGTCGATAAGTCGGTGCTCGCCATGGAATGGGATGGCGAGCGGATAGTGCTCATGGAAGAGGTCGAAGGTATGGACCAGCGGATCAGCATCGCCGAAGAGACCGTAAACACGTTGCTGCTCCTCGGGAGTAATGTTCTGGAAGCAACGCTCGGTAAAGTCACGGTATTCCTTGATGAGGCCTTTGTTAACCATCAGTTCGTTCACTCCGTCCTTTCTCGGGTTCTGGAATTCCTGCTTGCCGGTCATGCTGCTCATCGTATCGCCCATCTTGAAGGCTGGGTTTACGAGGATGCGGTCGAATCCTTTCAGCAGTTCGGTATACATGCCTCCCATCGAGGTACCGATGATGAGGTCAGGCTTCTCAGTCTCCGCCATCTTCTGCAGCATCTCTATGCCCTCTTCCGGATGTACCGGGATGTCTTCAGCCACGAGGGTGGCATTCGGCATCAGTTCCTGCAACATCTTTACGGTGCCGCTCTGTGCAGAAGAGAGGAAACCGTGAACATACATGATTTTCTTGCCCGCCATGAGGTCGGGGAATTGTTTGATATATGGATTCATATTCTTATAGTTTTATAGGGGGCATCATATCATGCTCCCTGAACATCTTATTCATTTCTGCTGCAAAATTACGCTAAATTGCAGACAAAACAAAATTATTGGGCGATAAACTTCCTTGTTTGCGAAAAAAGTAGTAATTTTGCACCCAATAACCATATTAAAGTTCAAGTCATAATGGATTTACTGAAAGAAAGAATTATGCAGGAGGGCAGATGCTTTCCTGGTGGAATCTTAAAAGTAGACAGCTTTGTAAACCATCAGATGGACCCTATTCTGATGATGGACTTAGCTAAGGAATTCGTGCGCCTTTTCAAGGACATCAAGTACAACAAGATTATTACTATCGAGGCTTCGGGCATCGCGCCTGCCATCATGGTAGGTTATCTGACCAATCTTCCTGTTGTGTTCGTAAAGAAAAAGCAGCCTAAGACTATGGAGGGTATGATTACCTCTGTGGTTCACTCTTTTACAAAGGACCGCGATTATACGGTTTGTGTGAGCAACAGTTATCTTACTCCTGAGGACCATGTTATCTTTATCGATGACTTCCTTGCCAATGGTAATGCGTCTAAGGGCGTGATGGACCTTTGCGAGAAGGCTGGTGCCAAGATTGAGGCGATGGGTTTCATCATCGAGAAGGCTTTCCAGCATGGTGGTGACTTCCTGCGCAAGGAGGGAATCCGTTATGAGGCGCTCGCTACCGTAGAGAGCCTGGACGATTGCAAGATTGTCTTGAAGTAAAACATCTTATTATATATAGTAAAAGCCGCCTGTAATAGGGCGGCTTTTTTCTTACTTGACGATATCAGCGGCATAGATTCCCATAGCCTTATAACCGGCCGGGTTCGGATGGAGCCAGTCGTTGCTGGTGTATTCCCGCTTCATCCTTCTGTCATCATTCGGGTCTTGAAGCAGCTTGGCGAAGTCTAGAATGCCATCTGCTTTCTTTGCCTGACTTCGAATCCAATCGTTTACATAGAGTCGGGCTGCTTCGTGGAAGTGGCTGTAGTAGCCTGCACCCTTGAAAGGCGTGATGGTGCCCAGGTAAACTTTCATCTTCCGTGCCTTCGCCTTCCTCATCATTCCCTGTATGCTCTCTATAATCTGGCGGGCTACCGTTTCGCTGTTGCCGCTCTTGGCAGCACCTATGTCGTTGATGCCTTCAAAGATAATTACCTTCTTTACGCCGCTCTGCATCAGAATGTCTCGGTCGAAGCGTTCCTTGGCGAGTGCCCCGAAACCGCCCGGCACGGTTACGCGGTTGTTGCCGATGCCCAGGTTCAGTACACCCTGGTTGGTTATCTTATGCTTCAACTGCAGCATCTCCGACATTACATCGGGCCACCGGTTCTGGGCATTATCCGTAGAACATTTGCCGTCGGTGATGGAGTTGCCCATGATGGCGATGGCACTCATGTTGGTGCTCATCGTATACACATCGATGCCGCTGATGTTGTACCAGTGGTTCTCGCGGAAAGCCTTTTCGAAGTTGGAGTGGGCATTGGTTACTCCCTTCATGATATAAGAGGTGGTACGTGAGCCCATGTGGACGGTAGGCACATCGGGAGCCGAGGTGTAGTTGATGGTGATGGCAACGCGCTCCAGGTTCTTGAGATTGAACTTCAGCGCATCGCTCACTATCTGTCTGCCGGCAGGGATGGTAGCTTTGTAGCTGTTGCCGAACTTGAAGTATTGAGCCGATTTGGCATCAATCTTGAAGGAGTCTTTGGCGTGGGCGATATAGATGGAGCGTATCACTACGGGTTGCATCGAGTAGATATTGCTCAGTTTCAGTCTTATCACGTCGCCTCCTACGCTTACCTTTACTATCTGGCGAACCGAACGGTTTGTCATGTTGTTATTATAGGGCATAAACGCTTTCACCACAGTCTGCGGTGCCGTAGCCCAAGTTCCAATCCATGTTTGTGCCGCCATCTGTAGTGTGTATGTGCAGATGAAGCATAGTATCATTATAAATCTTTTCACCTTGTTGTATTTAAAAAATATAATCCTTGCGCCAGATGAGTCGTCTCGTTACGCATTATCTCATAAAAAGGGTCGATGCCATTAGAGGCACCGACCAATTCTGTTTATAATGATTTGATATTTTCTTCCGATAGCCCTGTGAATTGCATGATTTGCTCTATAGGCAGACCTGCTTGACGCATTTTTAGGGCGATGGCATTTTTTTCTTCAGTTTTACCTTCCGCTCTGCCTTCTGCTCTACCTTCCGCTCTACCTTCCGCATGCCCTTCTAATCTAGCGTTTCCAAGAACGTCATTTTGAATCATGATGGCATTGACATGTTCATCGTAGGCGTGTCGTTCGGCATTCGACATAGAGTAGTATTTCAGCTTCTCGCGAGCTTCTTGCAATCCTGGTGCTTTCGTGTCAGGATTGATGACTCCGTTTTTGAGGTAATCAACCCATTCCTCCAATGGAGACTTGGCAACCTTGTTGAACTCATTGACGCGCACTAGCATATAGGTTGGGAATATTTCGGCAGGCGACTTTCTCACGATTGTATCTTTCTCCTTGGTACTGATGATGAGTTGGTCTTGCGTATGCAGGCCGATAAAATTGTTTTGTCCTACATAGATATAGTCCGACCCTTTGCCAAGGTCAAAATAAAGTATACTAATGGAATATACCTTTTTTACTTCCTTGTAGGTGTTGCCGAGATTGATATGCTCGGTAATAGCTTTGTCTACGCCATAAAATATACGTTCCTGATAACACAATCTGGTTATATTTTGTATCTCGACGAGAATGTCTTCACCGTTACTATTTTTTGCCTTGATTTCTACTCGATAGAACTTATCTTCTGCCAGCACGTTTCCTTCGTTTTCTAGGATTTCAACAATCTTGATAGGTTCATTCAGAAACACGGTCAGGAAGCCCTCGAGCACACCAAAGTTCGCCTTCTGGTGAAGTTGGTGCAAGATTGCCCAATCGAATCGAATGTATTTATCTTTTAGCTCTTCCATATAGATTTCCTCCTAAAATTAATATTCGGTTGCAAAGATACGCTTTTCTTTTGAAAGAAGCAAGGATTTTTGGAAAAATGTTTGAGTTGTAAAACTACTATTGTACTATCAATGAGTTTATACTTGTACAACAGTAGGCTTATGGTTGTACAACTAAAGGGTATACAGTCGTACGACTAAAGAGTGTGTAGTTGTACGATAATGTGGTGTTGCCACTAGGCTCGGCAGACCTGCTGACTGCAGTCGGCAGAGCTGCTGACTAGGCTCAGCAGAGCTGCCGAGCCTAGTGGGAATCATCAAGAAGCAGTCTGCTTGAACCTCAGATACAGTCTCCTAGAACCTCAGATACCGACTGCTTGAACCTCCTAATCTATATCTTTGCCCCAGCGCAGTCGTATCCTTGCGCCAGATGAGCCGTCTCGTTACGCTTATTCAGCCGCATTGTTATGCTTGATAATAAATAGTATCTTCTGCATTTGACGGTTTGTATATACCAGCATCTGCGAACAGTCCTTCAAAGCATAAATCTTCATCTAATTCAGGCCAATGAATACCATATCTGCTCAATACGAAAGCCTTACGCTGGGCAGGTGTGGCGTTAGCAAGACGGCTCCAACGGCTGAAAGGATAGTTAGCCTTCCAGCCATTTTGGGTTTCTGCCCAAATATGGGCATCGTCAACCCAAACGCGATTTACTCTATATTGCTCCATAATATCTTATTTTTGATTAAAATATTCTTTCCATCTATCTATAATGACCGCCTCATTCTCAGAAATAATAGATTCTATCAAGGCAATATCATGCTTTTTGAATCCATGATTATAAATCTGGGTCAGAGGTGATACATTGTATTTTGCTTCATTTCCATCCTTGATAACATGGACATGAATTGGTTCATGATCATTAGAATAAAACATGAATCTGAATCCGAAAAATATGAATATTGTTGGCATCGTTTCTTTTTTCTGCAAAGATACGCTTTTCTTTTGAAAGATGCAAGGAATTTTGGGAAAATGTTTGAGAATGAGGGAAATAAACAGAAGAATTAACCCCCCGGGGGCATCACCAGCATCGAATAATCTGGGAGAGGGCCTTACCGGGACTGCGCTGCAAAGATAAGAATTAAAATGGAATATACCAAAGATCTTTTCGAAAAATTACGTCGGGACGCGTCTGTAGCTACATCGGGACGTAGGAAATGCTACGTCGGGGCGTAATTTTTGCTGCATCGTGGGAGGTTTTTCGATAAAAAGCATAGAAAAACACTAAAAATTGCACTGCTGTCCCGTTTAGAAATCATCGGGCCTGAAAAGGCTAGGATATAGCCAAT
>ERZ779832.46-NODE-46-length-52018-cov-68.2049_pt1 | contig 52018 bp, 50 predicted proteins | sample MGYA00511250_ERZ779832 | MGnify/ENA primary metagenome ERZ779832 (study PRJEB29588, sample SAMEA2154726) | human gut metagenome | biome: human gut; feature: human-associated habitat; material: faeces | place: Denmark | collected 2008/2010 ...
TCATGATGAGCAGAATCTGTTCCTCCCACTTATCACTCAATCTCATCGCCTCCTCTTTGCTATAAGCAGGATGACTTTTGGTGAAACCACTAAATATTTCATCGATATAAATACTCCCCTCCGTTTCGTAGAGGGAATTCACAAAATCAAACATCCGTGCCTCATCGTTGGGATGAAAAGATTCCGGATGTTCTGACAACCAAAGGTTGAATTTACTTTTACTTTCTGAATTCATATATTTATATTAGATATGACATATTTTTCTTTCAATATCTTTTTAATGGGATAAATCGATATAATCGTGTGCCACTTACTTTTATCAACATAGAAGGACGGGATAATTTTAGAAACACAATATATTGCATCCATTTGCGTTTTATCAAAAGCAAAGAATCATAAGACATTATTATATGAAACTTCTTTATCAATATCTCCGTCTCCTTCTTTGGCGAATCCTTGATGCCATTGACCGCAAACTCGGACCAGGACCAGGCGATCATCGCCTCTAACCCACATTCAAGACAAAGTTTTACATGAACTTTGCCTTAATGAATTGTGGCACCTTCCAAGCCATTTTCATCAGCTTTGTCAATGTCACAGGCTTGAAGCCATAGCCGGAATATACCCTGATGTCTTCATCCCACATTTTCTTACGCTTGGCAGAATCGGTACTCATACCACCCATACGCATTCTCGTTACAAACTCAGGGAGATACGCAACCTTCAGATGGCAGTTATACAGATAGTTCACCAGGAGGTTGGTATCAGCAGCAATCTTGTAACTCTCATCATAGAGGCCACATTTCATCATCACATCACGCTTGATATAACAAGTAGGATGCAATGGCAGCCAGCCGCATCTCACCTTCCAGCGAGCATACTTGCCTCCAATCCATTTTCTCACCACCTTATTCGTATTCTGCTCATTCACAAAGATACCATCGGCATAGAGGAAATCGCAATCCGTCTCCTCCATCTTCTTCACAACGTGCGATACCGTATCCTTGGCAAACATAAAATCATCCGAATGGCAAAGAGCTATCACATCACCCGTCGCTATACGAATACCCTTGTTGATTGCCTCATACATACCATGATCAGGCTCAGAGATAAACTTCACCTTATTTTCATGACCGGCGATAGCCTCACGGATAATCTGAGCAGACTGGTCCTTAGAAGCACCATCCACGATGATATACTCGATGTCAGGATAATCCTGCGCCAACACACTCTCCACTGCACCGCAAATCGTCTTCTCACGGTTGTAACAACTAGTTATAATGGAAACTTTCATTTTGCTGTAATATACTAATCAATCATAAAACCCCACAACAGATTGCATTTGGGAATATTTTTTTCATCTCCTCCCACTGTACTAAAAATAAGTCAGCCTTATTTTCAATCCACAGCGGTGTTTTGCTTGCATGCGTCACGTCAGCTGCAGAATTCACAAACAGGATTTTAGTACCCAGTAACTTCTTGGCAAAAGCAATAGTCGGAATACATACACCTGCACCTGTTGTTATAATACATGTTGGACGTTTTATTAAAACCCACATCAATGCAGGAATAGCATTGGCAAACAAAGTCCATTTTCTTTTTGGCTGGAAGTTTGTCAAAAAGACATGTTCTTTGTCTTTCATAAACGCCTTCGTAGATGTCGTTGGCAGTGTTAGCCAATAGCAATGAAAATTCGATGGTATTGTACCAACGGCAAGCTGTAACTCTCGTAGATGACCACCGGCAGAAGATGCAAGGCAAATTCGCTTACCACATGCAAGTTCTTTTATTTTGTTGCGCAACAGACCTTCGGCATTACCTTTCTTTATTTGTTTAAAGTCAAATGTCTTGGCTTTAGCCACAGCAGAAAGCAGCAATTGAGCAGTTTCATCGTATTGCTCCTGGTATTTATGTGGTTCAAACACAGATGGAAAAACACCGACAACCACACCAATATCATCCAGCTTCTTTATCAATTGAAATTGGTCATGTATGTGTTCCGTTCCATCATAACGTGGAATAATCACCATACGCTTACCTTTTTCCATACTCTCGCAGATAGAACCCCATCCCCCCTGCATGATTAGTAATGAAGCCTCATTTTGATAGTGTTCCATTTCTTCCTTGGTACACATCTTGAAACTTTTGCTCACATGCTTATAAGAATAATCCGTCCAACCAGTTTGAACCACAACTTCTTCATCTGTTGAGGCTGCAAACATATCAATAGCATACGCCATTCGTTCAAACGGCATATCCATGGTTCCTAAAGAACAAAATATCATGATTTCTAATTTAATTACATTTTAATTATTCGTACATTTTCGAACAAAACTTGCTCAAAATAATACTGTCTAAGCGGATTATTTCTTTCTCTTTTTCATTGTAATCCTGATCCTCTTCGGAATCAAAAACAATATATCAATTGGAGCTAACCAGAAGAACTTCATGCAATGGCGCAAAGACTTTGTGGCGGTCTCCATACTTTTCTTTCTTCCCTGAGAAAGATTTTTATAAGCCTTTCTTCCAAAGTTACCACTCGATAGAACTTCCCGCAACAACATGTCACCATAAGTATAGTCTGTACTTTCCAGATGACAATAACTATTGGCACACACTAATCCAAAGCATTTTTCCATCATTGCTACCATTGCTTTAAAAGCCTTCCAATAGCCTATAGCTTTCAGATGTTTCTGCAACAAGAAGAAATCTATTTTATCTTGATAAGCATTCAATAATACTAACAAGTCTAAAGTCTGACGCAAACCAACACCTTCAATCAACAAATGATTAAACCAATGCTTAAAGACAACAATCAAGTCACCAAGAGGAGGTAACATTGCTACATCTTTACTATTTGCTTTAAAACAAGAAGTAGAAGATAGCAATGTATCTATCAAACGATTGAAATACTTCTGATGTTTGGCATTTCCAAAAGTCTCAATTTGATAATGCATCTCAAATCTGATACCATGGTAGTCGAAACAAAAATGCTTATCAATTTCATCTCTTTCGATAGTAACCTTCAATTCTCTTTCAATAATACTTACTGCTTTATCAAAATTTGAAGCAGGAACATAGAAATCAACATCTCCCATTGTACGAGAATAAGGTGAAGGGTAGAACTGCGCTACTGCCATACCCTTGAAAACTACATACGGAATCTGATGCTTATTCATCAAATCTGCGAATTCAGATAACGCATGTTCAAACAGCAGATATTGCTTTTGATGAAGCATGTGATATTGCATCAATCCAAGCACAGTTTGTTCCTTTAAACTATCTTGGTCATGAGAAACAGCAAGACGCAACCGACCAGTGCATACTGCATTAGCTATAATTCCAAGCACAGTATGCTCCTTGGCTAGACGAATTAGTTCCCTTGATTTATTAATTTGAGTATCCGCCCCTTCTTGCTTCAGAACTTCCTCTCGTAATATATCAAGCAGTTTTTCCTCTACCTTATCCATATATAAGTAGTTATTTCAATGTTCTTTTCTTTATCATCTTGGCAGGATTACCACCAACAATTGTATAAGGTTCTACATCTTTATATATAGAGGCTGTAGCTCCGACTATCGAATACTCTCCAATAGTTACTCCCATACCAATAAAAGCACGAGTTCCAACCCATGAGCCTTGATGTAAAGTGATAGGTGCAATAATCAATCCGCTGTCATTGTCATTAATAGTATCCGTTTTATGTCCAGCCGAACATAAATATGAATATTGAGAAACCGTGACATTATCTTCTAATGTTACTTTAGCCTGATTATAACAAATAACATCTGGCCCCAACCAGGCTTTATGCCCTAGTTTTAAGTTCCATGGAGCCCAAATCTTAGTAGAGGCATAAACACCAGAATCATGTTTAACATCAGCACCAAACAATCTAAGCAAAAACAATCTCCAAGGATTAAACAGCTTCGTTCCAAATGGTCTAAATAAGATGGCAGAGACGATATTCCATATCGCTCTTGCCATTTTATTACCTAAGGAAACTTTGCCTATTTCTGTAGCCTTTACCATATTAACTCATCTTATTGTTAATATATTCATCAATCAATGGCATTACAGCTCCAGTAGAATTGATTCCACCAGCTCTTGGTAACACACCAGTATTGACAACAAGCATGTTATCAAAATGAGTAAAATAATCATCTGCACTTTTGAAATCACAGAACATGCCAAATGGGTGATAAACATCCTCATACTTCTCTGCCGAAGTACTGAATGGTAATTCTTCATATACCACCCCATTCTTATCAAGATAGTCTTTAATGATAGCACGAGCCTTTGTAAACAACTCACCAGTTTTTGGCAAAATTGACAAATCTACATCTACACTCTTTTCTCCAAACTTATCTTTTTCCTCATCCAGAGTCATCTAGCCAGACTCACGTGGAGCCTCAATATCAATCTGAAGATAGAATTCATTATTGTAGACATACATTTTCTTCAAAATCATCATATACCAGACAAAAGCAATGCATTGAGGAATATTCTTGATGATATTCAAGATAAGTCCTGCTCTAAATTTGTGCCCGAACAAAAGTTTCTTCAAATCCCTGAAGAACGGAAAATCTTCATTGCAAATAGGCTGAGAATAGAAAGAATAGCCATCTACCTCTCCTACAAATCTCTTTGTAATCAATGAGGCACCTTTTACATGGAAACGGAAATCAATGTCTCCCATCTTTATACCACTTTTTACCTTAAAGGCTCTTTGAGATAAATGGTCAGAGAAAGGCATCATATTCTTTTCCTCGCTAAGTTCTGAATTAACCAAGATTCTTGAACTCTCAAAAGCACCTGAGGTCAAGAAGTACTGATCATATTCTGCAGTATTTCTTTGTCCGTTGTTTATATACTCAAATCCAGTTATATGATTTCCTGCAGATAAAAATTTAGTAACACGAGAATTTGATACAATATGAACCTTCGGATTTTTGATGATACCAAAGTGCTTGAAAAGATTACGATGGAAATAACTCAACCAAACACCTGTCTTGGTAAATATCTTATCGTTGATACGCTGTTCTGGAATTTTATTCTCTAAACCAAAACGCTCCAATACTGCATCCTTGTATTTCTTATCAATCTCCACAATATCCCTAAGGAACTTATCTGGATTTGCAAAATCGTTCTCTGTAAATGTCAGTAATTGACCACCCCATTTTACAGAGGCACCACCATAACCAAAGAAACGAGCCTTTTGCAAACCTTCATATGGGGCATTAGTAATATGAGACAAATATCCTATCTCACTCTCATCTTTCAGATGTTCATTTCCTACATCATATAAATCAATTTGCTCGTGAGGATAAACCAACGAAAGAAGGTTAGACACATAACTTCCATACGTACCCGCTCCAATGACTGCAATTTGCTTTTTACCCAGATTTATTCCAAGCACCTTCTCTGTATGCTCTGAATTAAACCATGTTCTCTTAAACAAGCCTACAACTTTTAGGTAATGATGCTGCTTAAAGATACCAATCCCTTTCAAAAGTTTGGCACAAGCCATAATTGGAGTATATGGCAAGCAAACTGGCTTGATATTCCATTGCTGGCATACAAAGTTATATTTTGTACCAGTAGCTTTATCTTTGTTCAATAGAAGATATACAGGTTCTTTCTTTTCTGCAATGATTATATTAGTTATTGCTTTATGCAATGTTTCCCTGCAAATCAAAGGAAGAGTAGTCTTTTTATCTCCTAAAAGGACATTCATACCAAGTTTAGAAACCAAGATACCTGCCTTAGAAATTTCACGATTCTTGGTGTATATATAACCAGGACGTATGAATGATACAGACATCCCTTCTACAGGATGCTCCATTAGATAATGATCTACTGCAACCTTAATACTTGCATATCCACCTTTGTTATGATAATCCTTTTCTATACTAGTTGTTTCAGTGACAACTTCTGCCTCATTTTGATAAACACTGATAGAAGAAATCTGCAAAAGGTGCTTCACTTTTTTCTTTTTACAGAAATCTAATAAAGACTGGATATAAGCAATATTGTCTTCAACAGACTGCTCTTTCAATATGATATAGTTTACAACTGTATCATACTCGGCTAACAAATCATTGTCAGCCATATTCATCACGTTACCAGTCACAACATCACCATCATGTTTTACCTCGCCTCTTGAAAAGCAATCATAACTGATTCCGTTGTTTTCCAATTCTTTCATCAAGCCTGTTGCCACAAATGAGCGATGACCACATATCAAAACCTTTTTCACGCTACAGCCCTCCATTCTTTATTGAACATTACAACAGCAGCGTGACTTTCGTGAGATAAATCTCTAAAAATTACCCCCCCGATTTCATATTCGTTAACTTTCTCATCTTAATGATTTTACATGGATTGCCACCTACGACACTCCAAGGTTCAACACTATTATATACTGAAGCCGTAGCACCTACCACAGCCCCTTCGCCGATTTCTACCCCCATACCAATAAAGGAGCGAGCTCCAATCCATGATTTGCTTTTCAATATTATAGGAGCAGTCATAAGCGACTTATCAGCAGTATTCATCATGTTCACATCATGACCTGCTGTACAAAGATAGGAATATTGTGAAACAACAGCCTCATCTTCCAGTACCACCCAGTCCTGGTTATAGCAAATCACTTCAGGCCCCAAACAGGCACGATGCCCCATTTGCAGCATCCATGGAGCCCAGATCTTTACTGAAGCATAAACATTTGCATCCCATTCTATCTTAGCTCCGAACAATCGCAACAAGGCTATGCGCCACTTGCGAAACGCTGGAGTGATAAAAGGACGGAATAACAATGTTGCAGTGATGTTCCACAACACACGCTTTATTTTGATACTCTTAGAAACATGTCCAGGAGTATGTCGTTCGATTTTAACCATTTAATTTCTTTTTTTGTTATCAATATTACAGGAAGATACAAGAAGTTCTACTATCAATTATTGACATCAGAATCATGCTCATACATTAATTACATTCCATCTCTCCCTAATTTCATTACTTTCTTGATAGTGCTCTTTCGAAATAGCAACACACAAAAAGTAGCGAGGGCGACTCATTGCAACATAGGCTATTTTTAAGGCTTTTCTAACAACAGAATCTTTACTTCTTTTTTCATAAGGCAACCCTTTGAATTGATTCCATAATAGTTTCCCCTCATGACCTGTCCTGAAAAAAGTTTCCATATACAATGTAGCAACATGAGTTTCTCCCTTGACAGAATGAACCGTACCCACTTCTATATCAAGATCTGAGCTACGATAAATATTAGAATATTCATTCTGCTCTAGAGATTCTGGAATAACTTTGCTTTTACAGAACTCAGCAACAAACTTACGGTCGTATGAAAAGACTTTCAAGAAATCTCCTTCTAGATATTTTTTAATTATGCCTATACAGCCAGATAAATTCTTCTCCATCAAATAGGAAGCACAAATAGAAAGCAACTTCTTAAAGTCATCAACTACACCTTCATAAAGCTCCAACTCTTGCAGTAAAGAGCTTTTGGTAAAATATCGGTTATCCTTTCCCTTAATATGTGCAAAGCGCATAAATTCCAGGAAAGCCTCAAACATTATTTTAATGGCATCTTGATAACAATTCACTTTCTTAGCCAATATATCTTCTAGCAAACATGCTTGTACCTCCAAACTATTTTGCTTTCGATAGTATTCAGGAAAATAAGACTGAATCTTTATCTTTCCTTCTTTTATATCCGTACCAGACCACCCTATAGCTTTAACATTAATCCTATGCAAAGGATCTTCTCGCCTTAGCTTTAACGAATAATCTTTTATAGAATAAGTTTCGCCATCTACCACAATCTTATTTTTTTCTAATAAGTCAACGAATGCTGGCAACACACTTAACGGATTATCATACACCAGCATTACAGGCTTTAATGAAGCTACATTTTCATTACCCTTAATCGATTTTGCTGAATTCAATCTAAAAGGATTAATTATTTTAGCTATCTCTTCACCAAATCGTTTACTCGTTTGTATTAATAAAGCGTTCTTCGGTTTCCATAGGCATTCATCATCCGTTCCATCTTGAAAAATAGATTGATCCAAATCTCCAAAATATTGAATTTTTATTTTAGAACCATCCAAGGCACTTTTCAGAAACGACATTTCCGTTTTACCGGTATCTTGCATTTCATCCACAAACAGATATTCAAAACGTTCCGATAGCTCATTCTTTATTTTTGGAAATTCAGACATTAATCGCAATGCAAGATTAAACGAATCAAAAAACTTCAGATTACCTTTTAGCAATTGTTGTTTCTTCACCTCAACAAATTCCTGCGCCGTAGGGGATTTAAAGGTATTAAAATTATGAATCTCAGTTATTAAATGTCCATTAAGGAAATCAACTTTGGAAGATGCAATAAACTTGACATAATCTTCTGCATTCTTTTTGCCAAGAGAACGAGAGATTCGACTAGCTATATTTAAAAGCTTTGGTATAACTTCGTTCGGAAGAGAACTTTTATGTTTAAAAACTTCGCTTCTTTTCCAAAGAAAATGATATCTATTTTTACCATCTTTTTTAATGGCCTTGATACTCAACAGATAATCAATACCTCCACAGCTATCTATTTCTTCTTGCGTCAAAATAGATTGAGAGGAATAATTATGCCCATAGAGAAATCTATCTAATTGACAATATCTTTTCGCCCTATAAGTTTTCAATAATTCATCATTTGCCTTTTCATCATCAACTAGAGAGATTCGGGATCTATAATAATATTGCAATGCAGCACTTGCAAAAAACTCATCCACAAAAGTTTGAATTGTTCCAAAAAAATTAGGATATGAGAAAAGTATATCAGCTTTATGTCCTAGTTTTGACTTGATTTCATCTATAGCTACATTGGTATATGTCAACACACAGATACCCTTTCCGTTTTTTAGAGGCATCTGTTCTGCCAACAAAACTAGCTTAGCTAACAATGTAGTCGTTTTACCACTGCCTGGACAAGCTTTGATATGTGCGGAATCAGTACAATTTATAATTTTCTGCTTTTCCTCATCAAAGTTACCATCCTTCCCTGTTAGAAGTTTAAATACTTCTCGCAAGCTATCTTCATTTGCAAATTCACTCATAGCCTCTATTATTTTGTCACATGCTTTATTGCATCTATAATATACTGTAGATACGGATCATGCTCCAATATATATTTTATTGTATTTTCAGAATTATCCCCTATCTCTTTCTGATGCTGCTTACTTAGCATATCAGCAAGATATTGTGCCGTAGCTGCTTTTGATACATTTCCATCATCTAATTCAGAAAAAATATCGTAAGCTCTTTGCTTGACATCTTCATTTGTTTCTCCACCATACTGTTCAGCCCACTTTTTATCAGCCTCTAACAAAGCTTTCTCATACAGAAACTTTTTATTGTCTTCTCGCTTTGCAACATACACAGCACAGAACAAATACTTTTGAAGTTTACTACAAGCTATTTCATACTCCAACGTCCACTGATTAGGCAAATAAATATGGATTTCCCCTTCATTATTTGCATCTTCAATCCCTTTCTTTTTAGTGGCTCTGGCTTTTTCCAAATCACTTGCGCCGGCTATTCCATCTGGATATTCTTTACCTTTTGCCTTATAGTACTCCAAAGCCCTTACATCCAAATCTGATATAATAGAAACAGGTACACCAAAATCAGAACCGTCCTTTCGCTTGAATATATCAGCATAACGTTTGAAAGCAGTACTTCCCACATTTACGATAGAGACTCCATATCTATGCAAAGGTTTCCCAATGATTTCAGCGATGGTAGGTATTAAAAGATTCTCAGCATCACCTTCAACAATGATTACACCCTTTGCAAAGAATAAATTCGCTCGGGTTGCCTCCATAAATCTCTCAAGAAACTGATAAGAAGAAAAAGAAAGCTTCGTATGCTCACTTCCCATCGGGAATACATTATTGCCCTTTACAACAATAAGCTTATCCAGAGGAATCGTTGAGCCTAAAATGGTACTATGTGTAGTCAATATAAACTGCCCCATACCCGTTTGCTCTTTGATATAGTTGATGAGGCTCAACTGGTACTGAGGATGAAGATGTGCTTCCAACTCCTCAATAAGAGTTAGCTTCAGGCCATGATGCTGAAGCTCTTTATAAAGCAACAATTCTGCTGCAATACACAATAAATTCAAAGAACCGAGACCAGACTTATTAGTTTCCAATACCAAGTCCAGCTGGCGTAGTATCTCGGGCAGTTCACTTCCGGTCAATTGAATATTTGCTTTACGTTTTTCCCCTTCTCGCAAGAAATGACCTCTCAGAATTTCATTCAAATCCTTCAAGACGTTTGCACCATCCTCAGTAGATTTAGAGAAGTAACCATCTACTTCAGCTTTTAATCTTTCGTAATCCTCTTCTAGCTTATGTCTATCACCACCTTTCTTATTGACTCGAAAAGCAGGCAAGGCACTCAATATTTGAGCCAACCTAGATTTGTACCCATGAGTCATATCGGTCAATGCATCACGTAACGGTTTCAGATAAACTACTTGAAGTTTCTCTCGAGCCTCCCAATCCATTTGATAAGAGGCATTTTCACCCACTCCAAACCGTTGAATAATACGTCCATCAACTCTCTTTGCATACAAACGAACCTGAAGATATTGTTTGTGTGTATCTCTGCGATAATCACACCACTCCAAAAAAGTACCAGCTTCCGCTTCTGATAGATCTTCAAATTCACACTCTATCTTCAGTTCTGTCGTTCGCTTGGAGCCAGCCTCTCCGGACTTATAAAAATCTTTTTCATCCAAGGTAAAATACTCTGCACTTTGTGTACGAAGAACATATCTGATGGCATCTACGATAGCTGTTTTACCAGTATCATTTTCACCTACCAATACGTTAAGCCCATCTTTGAAGCATACTTCTACACCAGGTAGTGCCGATTCAAAAGATTCTCCAACCATAGAAAAACGGCGGAAATTCCAAATACGTAATTTCGATAAATACATAGCTCTAAATAATTATATCGTAGGAATATATCCCTCCAGATTCCAGTTCTTCCATAACATAGCATAAGGGCAGAGGTAAGTGTCCGTTACTCGGCTCCAAGGTTCCATATAGCAACGATCATCTACATTCACTTTGGGAGATTTCTCACACCAAGAAATCATATTACAAATATCTTGCCCCTTAGCCAGACAATTATATACTTGTTCTATAGCAGGAAAGTATTCTATCCAATAATCAGCATCAGATATGCCATTAGGCAAAACTGACCAATAATCTTCATTACAATCTTTGATAATTGGTGTACCAACAGACGCAATATACCTTATCATAAGAGGATTATTCAAAACATATCCGTTACGCACAATATCAAGCATAAAATAACGATTCTTAATTCGCTCATTCAGACCAAACCCAAGTAACAGATGAATGACATTGTGAAAAGGCTCAAAATCTTTACCCTTTAAATAAAGTTTTAACCTGCCCCCAACCATCATACCCATAGATATCAATCCTTTAACCATACTAACCGTTTTATCTATTTGTATACAAAGGTTAGAATAAAAATGGTCTATTACTTGATTCGCATTATCAGGTATAAACTTCTTAGATTTAAACACTTCCAAAGTCCGAACAAAGATTTTACCCGGCTCAGAGAACTGCATACAGGCATCACATAGAGCTATTATATTCAATTTATCCTTACCAAATTCCGGATAAATATAATCCACGACCATTTCTGCAGCATTATATGGATAATCTGGTGCAGACACACTTCCACGTGTTATCATTCTCTCCATCATATAAGCCATGCTCTCCATAATAGCTCTGGAACCAAAAATCACCTTATCTCCTTTTGCTGATTTTAAAATGACATTGGTTAGTTCCTTTACCAAATCATTTTGGAAAGGAACTTTCTTCTGCTTCTTCTCAATCTTAACTAAGAAAAACTCATTCACCTCCCCCAATGTACCGCAACCTTCGGTATTGACAAATTGATTTAGTTCTATATTTGCATAATTACGAGGCATAGATACAGGAACAGACAGATTCCCTTTAGGGTGCTGATATATACAATTTACCAATCCATGAATATGCTCACTATAAACATAAGCGTTATTTAATCCCACATAAGTAGATATATCCTGTAGGAAATGAATATACTCATGCGTGAAAATTGAAATCCACTTCTCGTCAAAAGGCGCTTTCAAATTCTCTGAAGAAAAAGGAAATGAAACTCCCATCCGAAAGAAAGATGGCATATAACTACCCAGTATTGTATTAAGTTTGTTCATAGCTAAAAAAGAAAGATTAAACTATTGATTGATACACCTGCATCATTTCTTCCGCCATAACCTTAGCAGAGTATTTGGTTTCGATGAGTTTGCAAATATTCTTTATTCGTATAATGGAGTGAACTCCTTTTCCATAACATTTGCCACAATTCTCTGCCCTTTAGCATTGATGTGGATACCATCACGATAATCATCTTTGGTTAAAAGATGAAGATCTTCTACCAGCTTTACCTGATTCTTCTTGCACCAAGCAATGATTTCATCACCTTGCTCATTATATTTCTTACCGGCATTCTCTTCCTGGTCCGCATGAAGATATACTACGAATGGAATCTTGGCACTATCAGCCATAGCCTTCAACTGTTGAAATCCAGGATTAAAGCCCTTACCCTTCTTATGAATATCTACTCCAGCCAATACCTTTTGGTCTGGATCAAGTTCATTATTACCTTTATCAAATAAAGGCTTAATGTATCGAGGGTAAATATATCTACAAAGGACCTCAGCTATAGCACAAAAATACTGTTTGTCAGGATAGGAAGGATGAACACCTACTACAGGCATAAAATCCATATTATCATGAGCATCATGGCTGCTTACCAATAAGAAGATACCCTTTGCATTAAACATACCCTTCTCCTTGAGATAGGCTGCACAGTTATCTGGACCCCAGCTACCTGCAGATATATTCAACATCTGCATACCTGTCTCAGCTGAGAAGAGTGAAGTAGCAAGACTATCTTGGTCTGTTTGAACACCACCATAAATCACAGAGTCGCCCAAGCCCAAGATATGTTTCTTATGAGGATTTACCTCATCACTTCGCATACCAAAGACATTGAAGTAATATCGATTACCAAATCGAACACCACTTTGATTTGGCGAAGCCATGTATTCATATTTATCACTAGCCGCAAATATCGGCATCTTGCCAAATCCCCACACTAGACGAAGGGTGATTTCAACTACTATTAAAAGGGCTAAACTTGCCCCCCCACAAATCAAAATTTTACGTTTAATATTTTTCATAAAAACCAATAATAATCATACATTAATTACATTCCATCTCTCCTGAATTTCTTCACTTTCTTGATAGTGCTCTTCCGAAATAGCTACACTCAAAAAGAACACTTACCTTAAATATATGCTCACAAGTGAGATAATAGGCCAACTAAGCCTTAGTTCCTCGAAGAACCTGTCTAACACTTTTCGGTAAGTCATCAGATGAATGCTTCAACATCTCCTCATGAATTGTAATAGCATCTTGGCTTTCAAATCTCATTCTAATTAATTTATTATGTCCACCAACAATAGAATAAGGAGCCACATTTTTAGAAATAACGCTTCCTGCTGCAATTATGGCACCATTTCCGATGTGTACTCCAGACATAATAATAGAATGAGCACCTATCCACACATCATCTCCAATAACTGTCTCTCTCAATTCACCTCTCCCTGAAAAAATAATGGGAGTTCCTACGATATCAAATCTATGATCACCACCTAAAATGTGAACATCGTTGGCTAACATCGTATATTTACCAATAGTTACTTTAGGATAGATCGTACTACCTGGTCCAACATAGGAATATGCACCAGCTTTGAAATCCTTGCTAATAGAGCATGATGCAGAAGCAATAAAAGTCTTGTCAACACCATTCAATCCATATTTATAGATATAATATCGCCGTTTAAAAATTCTTAGTAAATTAATCATTAGGTGCATCATATAAATTTCTCGAATTATTACCTAGTAATATTTTATCTAAAATATATTTGCCAATTACATCACCAGTAATTCTCTTACACCATTCGACACGTTGTTGAGCCTGAGATCTAATGAAAGACAAATTACTTAATACATATGTAAACTCTTTTGCTAAAGCCCCTTGTATCAATTTAAAGCTGCTTCCTAATAATCTATTTTTAAGCATAGAGGCCGCACCACATTGATCAGAACAAAGAGCATAAACACCACGCATAACAGCCTCATTTATAACAGCTCCCCATCCATCTAACTTTGAAGGTAGACAAAGTACATCATATTGCGGCAAAACATCATAGATAACATTTAATTTCTGATAACCTTTTATTGAAACATAATCCGATAATCCCAAACTAAATATTTGCTCTTCTATCTCTACACGTTTTTCACCATCTCCATAAATATCTAAATGAAAAGACGATTTTGGCAACTTATGCAATTCATTTATCAAATAAGAAACATTTTTTAAATCTGATAAAGTACCTACATAACAAACATTCATAAAAATTGGCTTGCTAGGAATTATCAAATTATTTGGTGTCTCTGTTGCATACATAAAAGGATAAACATTCCACTTCTTGGACAAACTTCTATAATACTTTTCACTTTGTTCTCCTATGGCAAAAACATTATTAATATATTTTACATACCTATATTTACGCAAATAAAAATTCAAATAATGTTGCCATAGTGGATGGAATAACGTTTTGGGACCTTCATAACAAATACTTCTGTTGATTTTATATTTTAAACCAAATTTAAAATAATGTCCCTCAATCTTATTTACAGCAAGACCATGATAAATATGTATTGCAGTATCTGTATCTGTTTCATAAATTTCCTTTAATTTTTTATCATCTGGGGCTATAATATAATTCACTCCATCATTTTTGGGAATGTCATTTTCTGACCATCCCATTTCTTTTCTGTATGCAATAACAGCACATGGTGCAATATAATAAACGGTCTTGACCCTTTTATCTTTTACTAATCCATGAACCCATGGTAATAGATGGGCGCAAATATATGGCTCCCACAAAAATACAGTATAAACCATAATTAAATATTTGAATATTTTAATAAATGAACATAAAGAGGAATTGAAACTAAAAGCATATAAGCCATCACCTTATATTTCAACGAAGAGCAGTTCTTCATTTTTTTAATATACTGTTGATTGTTCTTCAATTTAGAAATAAACTCACGCTTTGTTATTTTGTCATATTGATTTAATTTTCTTAAACATGAATTTAATTCTAGCGCTGCTAAATTTAATAATGCTTCCTTACAAAGAATATTATTAACCACAGTATCTGCAAAATGGATTGTTCGCTCAGAAACAAAAACTAAATCATAACACTTCTTAATGTTTGGCTTATTTACTATAGAATTTGGATTGCCTTGGTAATAGTTATACAATATCTTATCTACTACTTTAACATTTCTTGCATACCATAGAGAACGTGGTGTAAATTCCATATCTTCATGATAAATTCCTTTATAAAAAAGCAAGTCATTAGTAGTTAACAGCTTACGCTTAAAAACAGAGAATTGGACAGGAGCTTCCCAGATCCCTTTAATAAGCACCTCTTCTCCTGTAGAAATATCATCATTTCTGTGAATACTCTTTAGTGAAATTGTATCATATGCTAAATTATAACCAAATTGTATTATATCATAGTCCCCAATTAACTCTTCAAAAAGAGTTAATAACGAATCAGGCTCAATCCAGTCATCCGAATCTATAAACCAAACGTATTCACCTATAGCATGAGAAAGACCAGTATTTCGAGCTGCACTAAGCCCCTGGTTTTCTTGAACTATTATTTGAGTATTTGGTAATCCTTCGATAATTTTACGGGCTATAGATTCACTGTTATCTTTAGTGCCATCGTTCACTACAATAAGTTCACAATTCTCTAAAAAGCCCTTGTTATTGATTATCGAAGACAAACAACGTTGAATATATTTCTCAACGTTGTACATAGGTACTATTATTGATAACTTCATTATAAATTATATCTAAAATGACTATTATACATAAACATAACTTCAGGATATTGTTCCATATTATGGATAAAAACAATATCGTCGTTATTAAATAAATCACGAACAATTGGTGCTAAAATTAAAATCCAAATAAAGAAATATAGAATAGCGTTTTTTTGTTTTCTCCTATTTGTCCATAAATAGTGTAACAGAAAAGCTAAAACTATTGGTCTTGTACTATAGAAATAAAACGCCAATCGTTGATCATCACCAAACGGTATCAATGCACCAAACAAGATACAACCATAAAAAAACATAGAATAAACCACATCAAAATGCTTGTCTTTATAAATCAATGATAGCTTATTAGAATATGCCATTGCTAGGAAATTACATATATACATTAAAAACATTCCTAATCCACTATCGATATGGCTTTTATTCATATTCAAATCACTTCCTTGCTCAACATAAAAATCATAGTAACCGCTTGGCATAAATGCAGTTAAATACCTAACTATTGACAACGTCCAAATATTACCAACAAAAATAGCAAAAATTACTATAAGAATTTGATAAGGAATTTTAATCGTAATCTTTTTATTTACAAACCAATACATTGGTATATACATTAATACACTCTTATGAAAACCAGAAGCAATAATAGCACAAAGCAAAAACATCCATACCTTTCGCTTTTCTATATAGGGGATTCCATTTAGAAAAACTAATATTGCAGTCCAATGCCTCATAATATTCGTACCAGACATCATATCGGTAAGCATATATACAGCAGTAACAAAAGGTAGAAGAAATACAAAGTTATTCTTAATTAACCGTAAAAAAAGGAAAAATTGTAATCCAAACATTACGAAAAAAAACATCTGTGGAGTAAAATTCATTTTCGCCATCAATTGCGTTAACCCTGCCCACAAAAATTCAGTTTCTCTTAATGCTTGATGCCCTTGCTGATACTGTTGAAATAAAGAAATGTATTGATACCAATCATTATCCCAGCATCTTATTGCAAGTAAGATTACAACAATTGTATATGGTATCAGAATAGTTCTCTGAGTGAGTCGTATAGTTCTGTGATTTATATTATAATTAAACCATGTTATATAACTCCCATACGTACCAATAACAGTCATTAAAATCAAATATAAAGCGGTCATCACTTAATAAAATTAATGATTTTTTTTATAATATAATTCTGTTTCAATTTATTTTTCAATTTTCTACTCTTTGGTACCCATGAAGCACCATACCAATGAATACAGTAGCTATTAGAAGTAACATTTAACTTACCGGAAAAATAATCTTTTGGACAAAAATATTCTTTTGGGTAAATTAAGACTCCAGCAACCTCTTGTATCTTAGATGTATTCTGGAGACCATACTTGCATAAGACCTCAGTTGTCCTATCTACAATTGTCTTAAGATCTAATCCCCCATTAGCTGTGATGAAGTGAGACGTCTTATAGTCTTCTAGAATTTCCCCATACAGCCCTAAGCCTGGGTTTACCCCAAGTCCTAAGCCTGGTGCGACGCCTAGCTGCGCAGGCGTCGCACCAGGCTTAGCCTCATTCTCACACCCCATAAACGGACCTTTGGCAATGATGTCATCCATATTCTTGATAACCTCAACATCGGTATCAAAATAAAGACCACCATATTTATAGAGAATCCAGAAACGGGCATAATCACTCACAAAGGCATACTTCTTAGCCTTATATGCCTCTGCTGTATAAGGAATGATATTCACATCAAAGTTACTCTCATTCCACTCCTTTATCTCATAATCAGGGAGATACTTTTTCCATGAAGCAATACACTTCTGTGCACTCTTTGGCAGAGGATTACCCCCAAACCAACAATAATGAATTACTTTTGGTATCATAGCTTACTCTTTATCTTATGTAAAATTCTTGTTCCAATCAGGTGATGGTATTCTTTTGCATCGGTAGCAACAATCCATTTGCCTCTAAAATTGATCACGTTAAATTGATGTCCTCCTTCTTTATAGAATGGAATATCTGTCGGCAATATCTTTTCCTTCAATATCGTTTCTTCATACTCTGTTGGAGAGAGTTTCGTTATCTCAGAAACATGAACGTTGTCACCATAGCGATGAGTACAATCTTGAGATACTCTCAACAACTTGCCTTGATGTTCTATCCAACAACCTGCATCGCGCCCAACTTTATTACTTTCAATAATAGGAGAACTAGGATGCGGTGTATATGGACCTTCAAACTTATCACTAATATAGAGTTCCAAAACATTCACAGGTTCACTATATTGCAACATGGTCATCAGGTAATACTTACCGTCTTTCTTGTAAATTGAAGAATCACCATAACCCATTTTTATTTCCTTGTCTTTTGGTTGCTCCAACAATTTTTTAACTAGTCTAAATGAACTAAGACTATCACTAGTTGCTTCATATAGACGTATACTACCATCTTGACCTGTTTCCGGTATCATATATACTTTTCCATTCTCCTCAAACACCCAAGGGTAAGAGAGATGAAATGGTTCTTTCAAGACAACTACAGGCTTAGACCAATGGACTAAATCAGAAGTAGATGTCATCATGAGCACACCTGGTGTATAAAGCTCCTTACTCTCATAAAACAGATGTAGCTTACCCTTATATTCAAATAAGAAAGGATCAGCCACAATAATGGTTGGATTTGCCTTAGCATAAGGCTTTAAGCAATCCACACCAAATATCCTCTTACCCTTCTTGATATCGAAGATTTCATCTTCATTATCAAAAGAAAGAAGCAGAATTTTAAAACATTCTATCATTACTATGTTCTTATATGCTAACCTTTAATTAAAAATGCGTCTAACCCTTTTTAGAATAATCTTCCTTATAATATTCAGAATAAGCTGTCTAAATACAGCCTTATCTTGCTTAAAGTAGGTAGTATAACAATTTGCCTTCTTCATATTGCGATACCATTCCTTCCAACCAAATTCACCACTTTTTTTACACAGTAAATATGTAATCTCTGGTACCATATATATTTGATGTACATAAGATTTTCGCAACTCAGCTTTATAATCACCACCAGAATAATATAGATACATTATGTAAGGCACATTTATACCAGCACATGTCTGGCAATATGCATTTCCGTCATTTCTAAAATTCATCTCCGTAAAATAATCTGTACCATTCTTGTCTCGCAAAAATTCTACACTAAACGGCCCATTATATCTTGTTTCCGAAATAAACTTTCGAACCTTATTCTCCAGGGGTTTTAACTCTTCTTCAACCTTATCGAATCGAAGAAAATATGCATTTTCTAGCCCATTAGGTCTGTCAATATGAGTTCTTCCTGAAATGATTATTTCATTACCATCATTGAAAGAACATCCAAGAAACTGAAATTCAAAAACTTTATCAATAAATCTCTGTATTTGGAGAGTTGTACAATGTCCTGAACTATAAACAAACGATTTCAGCTCTTTATAGTCATTGCAGACCCGGATATTATCAATCTTAGTTCCAGCAACACTTGATATTGCTTTCGTAATACATGGATAAATGATATCCTCTGGTATTTCTTGATCTTTTTTCAAAAGCCAAGTTTCAGGTACATTCATACCTATGTTCAGAGCAAGGTTTGACATATATTGCTTGCTCATCAATTCTTCTTGGTGACCGTGAAAAGATGTTAGAGGAAGAATAAATCTATCTTTCAGCTCATCATAATGTTTATCCAACATAGCAGTTGCATCATCTGAACAAGAAATCAGCAACGCCTTCTCTCCATCCCCCTTAAAGTCATTCAACAAGATAGAAATAGCATCTTCATTAGTCTTACACTTCCACCCTTGCTTAACAAATTTACTACAAAGCATATAAGGTTTAGGTTCATCAGTTACGTCAATAACGTTGGTTAAGATTCCTTTTTGCCCCAAACTCTCAATAATTGATAATCCGTTATGGTATTCTATTGTTATAATTACAACTTCCATACTAATTAATATTTTTTTACAAACTTATTCTAAAATAAAGAATCAAAATCCACGCGTGGAAAATATTCCAGTTTACCTCCACGAGTAGCATTCTTGATATTATAGCCATTTTCAAGAGAAGCCTTGGCTGCTGCCTCGTATGCGATTTCCATCTCCCAAGTTGGATTTGGACGTAATTTAGTAGAAGCAGCTGCTTCTTTTTCTGAAGCATAAAAATGATCTCTACCCGCCTCATTATATGTTACGCTACCATCCCTGTTCAAATTCACTTTATATGACATATCACAACCAATAATATAAATTTCAGAACATCCTAAATATACAGCTATCTCCAAACACTCATATGTTGTAGTTCCTATACTTGGAAATGGTTTTGTGATATCAATATCAAATATTGGATTATCCAAAAACTTTCGGTCTCCATCTAAACGTATAAACACCAATTTACCCTTACGAGAAAAAGAATTTAAATAGCGTTTGGGAGTCATTATGCGATAAGTACATTCTGTATTTTCGGAATCCTTCTTATTTTTCATAAGATAATTGCAAGCATCTGTATTATTAAGAAAAGTAGGACGCCAAGGTGTATCTTTACAGATTCTTCCAATCATATTCATTGCAATTGAAATATCACCTGCATTATGAATTTTCGTCAAATCTTCTGTTCGAAGACTAGGACCATTACAAACAACAAAACAACGTTTTCCTTTGTATTTGTCCTTTAAAGATTTTAAAACTTTCTTGTTACTTACAGCAGTACCACTCAAATAATAAGCTGCAAGATTAAGAGAATTAATAACTGCCATTTTTATAGAATGGCATGAAATTCCTAATATTTTCATTTTTATTTTGATATTTTTTTGCGTACTATATTCATAATGTAGCCACGCTCTGATTTATTTAATCCGATTGAGAATATGATAACAGCATTCAATAAGAGAGAAAGGAAGATAAACACAAACATCCAAACTAGTGATGATGGCAAAAAAGATTTCAATATACAATGAAATACCAATGATGGCACAACAACAATTACTACTGGAGTGAATATCTTATTAAAATAATCCCACAAAGAATAGTTAGCTATTGACTGTACAATGGTGACAGATGATATATAAAAACATATTCTAACACCTATCATCACATAGAAAACAATGGTTGGAGGATATCCCAGTTTTAAAAACACATATGATATTGGAAAAACCAATAAGAATATACAACTACCAACTACCTGATAACGCTTAATATTACCAGAAGCCAAAGCTACGTCCCATAATGGAGCATGGACAACACATATAAACGAATAACAGATAATTAAAACGGAGAATATGTTTGTAAAATCAGGTACAACTTTTAACCATACACCTAATATCTGGTCGATACAGAAAATGACAGGAATAGCCAACAAATAAAGTAGGTATACCGAATATTTTGTACTGTTAAACAATAACATATTCATATATCCTAAATCACCTTTGGCATAACTTTTCATCAACTGTGGCCTCACCGACATAAAGAAATTATTCGTAAAATTCAGCAATGCTCCATTGATTTGATAGGATATCGCTCTTGCTGCATTTACTACGGGACCAAAGAACATATTAAGCAATAGATTGATGCAATTATCATTTATCATCCATACTAAAGTACCGATAAAATTCCAGCCAACTATGCCTGTTGTTTCTTTTAGAAGCTTAACATTCCAAATTAACCTTATCTTGCATTCCTCATATTTTTTAATGCAATAGCGTATATAGGATCCTTGAATTCCAAGATTCACAAAAAGAAGCAGAAGGCCATAGAATAACAGTCTGTTATGATCAGAAATGCTGATGATATAGCATATCAACAACTTTGTAACTCCCTCGATAATACCGATATAAGAGTATATCTTCATATCTTCGTGAGAAACAATCTCCGAGTTGAAGACTATTCCGACGAAAGTTGCTGCCAAAGATAACAATGTAAATTGAAATACCCATACAGCAGCTATCAACCTGTCTGCCGGGATAACCAACTTATTATATATAAGCCAGATTCCGATGGGCTCAGCTATAATTATAACAGCTATTATGATTGCCAAATATAAAGTAAAATGTTGTTGAAATATTTGTTTAGCCTTTGCTATGTCATTCTGCCCCAGCTCAATATTTAAAAAGCGTTGAGTTGCATTGGCAAGAGAACTGCTAAAGAAGGTAAACATGGCTGCCATACCTCCAATAACATTATATACTCCAAAATCTTCAACACCCAATTTATCAAGAAGTACTCGTGATGTAAATAATGATATAAACATCAACAAGCCCATTCTTAGATAAAGAAACAATGTATTTTTTGCTATTCTTTTAGAATTAGAATCCATAAATTATTATATGTGTATTTAGAGAAGATGCTTATCTCTTTACTCTACCACTAACATTACCACTCATCAAAGCCTCTACATCATCTACTGTAGCCCAATTGAAATCACCTTTCAATGTATGCTTATAAGCACTAGCTGCAGTAGCAAAATCCAAAGCCTTTTGATTATCCTCATAATGAAGCAATCCGTAAATTAGACCTCCCATGAAGGAGTCACCACCACCAACTCTATCTACGATATCCGTGATATCATACTTGGCAGACTGATATAGTTGCTTTCCATTATAAAGGATACCACACCAGGTATTATGATTCGCATTGATAGCACCACGTAGTGTTACTGCCATCTTCTTGCAACGAGGGAATCGAGTCATCATCTGCTGACAAACGGACTCAAAAGTACTCTGATTAATATTTCCTTGTGTATTGGATGCATCAAAGTTCTTTGGCTTGATACCAAAAACCTTTTCGCAATCCTCTTCATTACCCATGATTAAATCACATCCTTCAACCAAAGCAGGCATCACCTCAGAAGCATCCTTACCATAGTTCCAAAGATTGCCGCGATAATTGATATCACAAGATACCGTTACACCTAATTCGTTTGCTACTTGTATAGCTTTCAAACATTCGTCAGCTGCATTTTGTGATAAAGCAGGTGTAATACCCGTCCAATGGAACCAAGTCGCATCTTTCAATATCTCATACCAATTGATACTACCAGGCTCTATCATTGCTATCGAAGAATATTCGCGATCATAAAACACCTTGGATGGGCGCATGTTGCTACCTGTCTCCAGATAGAGAATACCCATTCTCTTACCAGAACGCTGAATATGGTCTACTCCTACACGATGACCACGTAATTCCATTACACAACGTTCAGCAATAGGATTATCTGGCAAACATGTAATATAGTCTGTAGATATTCCATAATGAGCAAGACTCACTGCAACGTTAGCTTCTGCACCAGCATAACTAACATCCAGGCTATTGCTCTGTATAAGTTTGAGATAATCAGGTGCGCCTAAGCGCACCATGATTTCTCCAAATGTTACAACTTTATTTTTTTGCATATAAACTATTATAAATAATTTCAGCAAGTTGGAAATCATCATTCCAATCTATATCAAACGAGTGAATCTTATCCAATTCATATAAATATGGTTTTACACCAATTCTATCATTGAACTTCAGATAGTTCTCTCTACTATTTATATAAAATGCATGATTAATTTCATATAATGGTTCCAAATCTTGAGTTCGTGGCCATTTTACCTGCTCTCTATCATGATTGATACATTTATTTTCTTTAGCAGACCAAAGAAATTGCTGTACCTTAGTTACACTAAGCAAACTATCATAATTATTTTCACCAATCACTTCCTTCTCATAGACATCAAGTGCATTCTCCAAAACCTGTTTGTCTGCAAATGGTGCTGTTGCATGAACCCAAAATATATGATCAGCATTGACCACTGTTGGGATATAATTAATGAAATCCTCGATGACAGTAGAAGACAAGCACAAAGCTTCTGGTCGCTCTATTACTTGAATTCTATCATTATTGAACGACTGTGCAATCTCAATTGTTTCAGGATCATTTGTTGAAACGATAATATCATGAACTCTGTCAATTTCCAACAACTGATTCAATTTCAACTTCAACAAACCACCTTCAATACCAGCAAAAGTTCTGGTATTCTTGTTCTGAACTCGTTCACTTCCTTTTCTCGTTGGCAAGAAAAAGGCAAATTTTTCATTTTTTATCATGCTGCTCTTTTATTAGTGAGAGAAGCATCTGTGAAATTAATGAGAATTACCCCCCCCATATTGTTAATAATAATGTTATTTACTTGCTTATACAATATCTCTGCTATAGTAAAATCATCCTCCCAATCAATGTCCTTAGAATGAATCTCATCCATCACATGAAGGAGAACTTTATTACCTAAGCGATTCTTCAATTCTGTATAAACCTCTCGTTTTGCAAGGAACATTGTATGATTGATTTCATACAAAGGCTCCAAATCCTGAGTACGTGGCCAAGGAATATCCGTTGTATTATTCACCAACTTACCCTCTTTATTCAACAAGAAGTTTTTCAGTTCTGTTACACCAACCAGCGAATCATAACCCTCATTGAGTTTGGAGAGATACAACTCTATACCGTTGTCATATTCTTCTGCTCCAGCCAAAGGGGTAGTTACATGTCCCCAAAGAATGTGGTTTGCATCCGTAATGGTTGGAACATAACAAATCAAATCCTGCAAATTAGTAGAACTAAGACAGAGTTCATCAGGTCTTGGAATAATACGCAATCTCTTATCTGATGCATATTTTTGTGCTACTTCCATACACTTTTCATCATTGGTAGAAAGAATTATCTCATCTATCAACTTAGTCCCCAGGAGTTGTCTTATCTTATTCTCAATAAGTCCTCCATCCATACCTGCAAAAGGGCGAGTATTTTTGTTCTTAACTCGTTCACTACCCTTGCGGGTTGGCAAAAAGAATGCTATTTTATCCATATTATATGTATTGATAAATTGATTTAACTTCTAATTCTTTGTACAATGTATCAGTTAATGATATCAATGGTTTCTTGAAATAAGAAACAAAACCAGTAAATAAAGTTCTATTTTCATTGGTCAAGTCCATTTCCTTTTCAGAAAGGACTTCACCCTTATAGCCATCATATCCAATGACAAAAATATCTTTAGCTTCCAAATCCAATGCAATTTGTAAAGCAATAGCTGTACAAGAATCTAAATAATCCTGGGTGAATACAATATCTTTTAACTCAAAAGTTGAGTCTTCCGCAAAATCAGGAACTTCAGTTCCCATCTTTCTCGGGAATGGAGCCAAAATACACTTACCATTGAATTCACTCGCTTTGATATTGTGTTTCATTCGCTTTGCCTCATTTCCTACGAGACAATAATATTTATCATTATCTATATCAAGATAAGAAGCAGCATGACGGGAAGTGACAAAAATCACGGCAACGTTTGGATGAGATTTCAGATACTCCTTGATGGCTTCTTGATGCTCAATAGCAGAATTACCACCTCCAATAATCAAAACCTTATCTGTTGGTCTTGCTTCCAAAAGAGGATAATGAGCATTGTCTGCCACACAATTACGTTTGTTATCCAAAGCTCTAACGATGCTATTGAAACTATATGCTCGGTTGGTAACCCATTCCATCACTTCTTTCTGAGGAATTCGATTGGCACCAGAAATCATATATGGCAGATTTGTGCCCCACTGATATTCATCAAGCAATGGCTGGAAGTTGGAGACATAATCGCCTAAGACATTGAAATCGACTTCTAAGCCTTCATTCTTAAGATAAGTTAGAAGTAACTCCATGTTCAGGTTACCAGCACCTCTTCCCATACCCAAAGCTGTAGCATCAACAAAGTCTACACCGCATTCAATAGCAGTCAAAGTATTAATCAAGCCGAGCTGCAAGTTGTTGTGTCCATGAAATCCTACAGCACAAGTGGTATTTGCCTTTACTTTTGCCGTAATTTCTCTTACTTCAGAAGGAGTAATACCGCCGAAAGAATCTACCATACAGAACAAATCTGCAACTCCATTGATTTCTGACAGATTATCAAGGAATCCCTTATACTCTGTACTCCATTTTGACATATACATGGTATTGAATGCTACTTCAAATCCCATTGCCTTTACAGCCTTTGCCAAAACAACAGCACGCTCGAAGTTCTTTGGATCAACAGCCAGACGAACCATGTCAGCTAATCCCTTGATAGGAGTAAGAAGCTCATCCAAATCTTCTGGTAATGTGCTTTTTTCATTCAACATTACCGCAAGTTTCTTTTTAGAACTCTTACGTAGTTTCTTCAATATGGAAACAGGCGTATAACCAAACTTTCCCATATACTCTTTCGTTGGTTTATTACGATAACCAACTTCCAAGTAATCTACAGGAAGTTTATTGGTTGTCTCGATATAAGTCATGACAACATCAGAACTAAAATCCCAATTCGTATAGTAACCACCATCACGAAGGGTACAATCTAAAATCTTTGTCTTCATCAACATAATATGTATATTACCACAGTGCTCTCAGCTCAGGTAAACCGCATCAATCCAACAAGCCTTTACCTTCAATGTAAAGTTTCTTATAAATCTGTTCTGCGATATAATAGTCCAACGGAGTATCAATATCAATGGCTTCAATATCAGATGTCTCAACGAATTTAGGATGTTTACCAATGATATTATGATTGGCAAACAAATCCTCTCGTGATGTAACTGTTGCTCCAAAGTTTAGGGCTACTATATTTGGAAGGTTTTGAGAGTTTGGTGCATTCAACGGATTATAGTTGACAGGCTTACCATCAAGCCACATAAACTCTTTAATGGAACTAACAGTTGCTATGCAATCACACTCATCAGTTTTGTTGAGATAAGCTTTGATACACTGTGAAATTGTTTCTGGTTTAATAAAAGGAGATGTACATGGTGCATACACAAAGATATCGGTATCAGTCACCTCACCTAAATGCTGGAAGAATTCACTTCCTGAGCATTGAGACGAAGCATAATACTCTTCTCTACGATGCCATTTTACCCCCCTACATACTTTTTCTTTACAATTTCAATTGCTTCTTCTGAGTTTGTATTCACAATAATGGAATCTAACTCAGGTACTTGAAGCAATGAATTAATCTTGTTCTCCATCAAAGTAGTGTTAGCAAAAGGACGGAGGTTTTTATCCTTTACTCGCTGAGATCCACTACGAATAGGAATTACTGCTGTAATTTTAACCATAACTACTTATTTTTTATAATTTTTGTTGCATTTTAAACTAATTTCTTTTGGGACATTAGTTTATCTACTCACTTTTTTGATTTTATGAATTCATATCTATCTGATTAACCAGATTGTACATTGCTTTATCTCCTCATTACCTTTGCTGCAAATTCCAAGAAATCTGCAACATTTTTGAAATCATCAAATTGTTGACAATACATACTTGCATAAGGTTCGGGGAACCTTTGTCGTATATCAGCCTTTATCATATTTGCCAAAGCTTCCTTTGTATAGGCTTTCAGCAATTCAGTATATTGTCATTCCGTCATCTTTGTAAATTAGCAATTAATCCTTTAAAATTATTATAGATAATTTGTTCATTACACCCTATCTTACTAAGATATGAATAAACATTATTCAAATTATCCTTCCTGTTAAAAGGACTATCTGTTTCCGTCAGAATTCTATCAGATGGAAGACTGCCTATAATTTTTCTTCCTTTTAAAGTAGATACCATAGCTTCGTTAATAGAGAAATAGTAACCTGCATCCAAAATATAAGGAACTAAGGATAAATCACCTGAATACCAATGGAAAATGACATTCTTAATATGATATTTTTTCAATAGGGAAAGCAACTGAAGTTCTGCATTGCGAGAATGAACACTGATAATTTTGTTCTTGCCAGATACTATCGCCAATATCCTTTCCAAACTTTTAATTTGTATTTTTTGAGTTACCACACCTTCACGAGAAAAATCCAACCCTATCTCCCCAACATAAGATGTCTCATCTATTAAACGCTCAAACGAAGGCAGTTCTTCTTGCAACTCTTGTGCCAACAATGGATGAAAGCCCAAAGCCAAACGTATATGCTTAAAATGCTGCACATATTGATATCCCATCTGAAAATGACTAGGTGCATTAGTCATACCAATAACAATGTCACCTCGTCGTTCTCTCTCCTGAATATACCTTTCAGGACTAGGCATCATATCAAAATGACAATGGGTGTCTATCATCATAATCCTACCTTTCGTCTCATGACTACATCACCATTCTCTGCAACCCAATCCTGGATTTGCTGATAGGAGCGCATAACAAGTTCTACATAATGATCAATATCTGCAGTATCAATACCTTCAGCCAACAATTCATCAAAGACATCTTGCCTATTCATTTTACGCACGAAACGCAACAGCAAGTTGATGTCAAGGCTTGTCTTCTTGGCTAAATTGTTGATATCAAAGTATCGTGTAGCATGAAAAATATCTGTACCCAATTCATTTGGGTCATCTAAACCTATCGCATGCATAGCCACTCTTCGATATATGCAAGGCATACACATTCCACAATGATGGATATGATGTACTTTGATATAATCTCCGCTTTTGTCCCACCATCTATTATGAGAACGCTTAGCACATGAACAAGACAATGAAGCAAGCGTGACTAGCATCTCTTTTTTATGAGCTTCAGCAGCACAATCACACATCATATCTGCTTTTGACTTAAACCTATAAGGATTAAGTAGCTGCTCACGGATACCTACTCTCTCCAATGCATTCATGATTAGCTTCATTGAAACAGGATGAGTGGTTCGAGTACTACAAGAACTTCGCCTAGATTTGCAAAGAGGAATATTGATTGAGATTGTACCATTTTCTGGAACTATCAAGTTATGTACTCCTTGTATGGTATGGGCGCAATACAAGCCCATTGCAAAAAACAGAAAAGATCTAGAGCGAAATGTTGTCTCATACTTAGCACTTCTTTGCTTTGCACAACTCCTCATACCAACCTTTGACTGAATACTGGTATATTTTCCTTCCAAATAATGGTTCCTCCAGCAAGCATCAAGTATACGTTTTTGATCTTGTCGCTCCTTACCCATATCATAATGGGATACCAGCAAGACCTTCTTACCTTCTCTTGCTAAACTTGCAAAGTCTATAAAACCTATCAATGAATCAAGACCTCCAGAAAACAAAGATACATACTCATATTCTTCATGATTATAATGACTTTCTATTTGAGGGGCATAATTGATTTGAGGAAATGGAACAAATGATACGCTCCAATTATCTTCTGTCAAATAGCTTAATGCTGTATTGAACATTTCTTGATTCTGCCTAAATATATCTACATTGACAACTGGGACATCTTGCAAGACGATATCTCTGCACCACCCATCATCCGCAAAAGCAAGACGATTGATTATGCGATCAGCAGTATATACCAGCTGAGACAAGATCAACACATCAAAATAAGCAGACGACGTATCTTGCGAAAACTCCCACAAATGGAAGAAATCAAAATTTAATGTTGCCTCTATCGGTTGATCATTAACATCTGTGGCATGCAGGACAAACTGCCCCAACTCCTTACTCTGAACATCATGGGAAGGAGTGAATTCTACATTTATTCTTGACTCCATATTTCCAAAATTTGTTGAGTTAACGTTTCAATGAATTGCTTACCCTCTTCTGTTTCGAAGTTGACATGATGCATATTATCCAAACATGCTTCATTAATAGCAGCACGAACAAAATCCCTTATTTCTCGACAGACTTGATCAGGTTCAGCATCTTTGGAAAAGATATAAGAATCAAACAAGACTCCATTCAGTTCCATGATATAATTAAGCTGAAATTCTATCATCCAACCTTCTATTTGATCCTCTGTAGCATCTTTCAGAATTTGTTCAATATCCTCTGCAGTCTCTACTTCCGAGAAGATTTGTTGCAATAGGTTTTCAAATGCTGCACGAGCAGCTATCTCATCCAATGTAGAATGGTCATGTTCAGCATTAGGATTGGATAGATGTTTAGCTAATTGTACTATAACATCTCGAACGGTAAGCTGAGCATAATTCGCATCAGGTTCGAGTTGAGCAATATAACTTTGCAAGCTACCATTCTTGACAGAAGAAATAGCACCTATAAAATTACGAGCTACTCTTCCTCCTGCACGACCATAACTTCCATGGGAGTCAGTGATGATGGCTCTAGACAATTGCCTCAAGAAATTACGAACCATAGGTTGCGTAACCTCATTCCGATGCCTCACTATTGTAGTCATAGCTTTCTTAGCTGATGACCAATTAGGTGTGGTCTTTAAGTTTAAAGATTGCGATGTTCCCATTGTATATTATTTGTTTAGCATTTTCTGTAATTTTTCTCCAAATTTTAAAGGACTAATAAAATGATTCCAAAAATCGTTTTTCTTTAGTTTTCCTAAAATTACTCCCCATGCTGGTTCCATTTTTAAGGTATCAACATGAGAAAACAAGCTCTTGCAATCAGACTCATTTTGGATTAGGACTCTTACTTCACTATCAGCTTGTAGTAATTCAAGGACCTTACTATCATTGGGATTTTTAGTAAAATCATGATTGAGCAACATGATAACCATCTGCCGTTCTTCATCTTCCAATTTGGCAATTTCCTCCTGTAAAAACTTTTTCTTAGCTATGGCTGATTGCTTATTACGAAGAGTCAGATAAAACCTACGGGCAACATTGGAAACTAAACTTTCTACAGGTACACTATTTTTTAAAGAGTCTCTTGCAATCCAGAAATATTCTTTGAGGTTTACACCAGATAAACTAGGAGAAAGGGACAACCAATCCAAGACCAGATTATCTTCTTCCCATTCCTGCCATCGTTTATCATTCAACTTTTTCTTTTGCCTTGCACATTCTTCTACCTCGCCAATTTTATCTATTATACCATCTCCCAATAATTGCATCCCATATAAAGACTCAAACAATCTTTGATATTTGAAATTATATTCGAGAAGCATCAGCTTCGCCAACACTGTTGGGTCTATTTCACGTATGTTCGCAACCTGTACCATCCGCATTCGCAAGTCAAACGTATTGAGGAAACGCTTTAACTGGCGAGGGCTACCATTTAGGAAACGCGTCATCATGGGGATGATTGGGATAAGAGCTTCCACATCTGGAATTTTGTTTTCTCCAAGTGCAGCTCTCATTTTTTCCGCATCATAATTGCCGAAGGGTTCTTTATTCTTATAGTCATTATAGTCTTTGATGACGGCATTAAAGAAGTTTGGATACTTACTTTTCAGAAGCAGAAACAAAATATATGTATATTGCTCATTTAATGAAAGTCTTGGCAAGCGATATGGAATCTGTATCAGCTTCTCCAAGTAATCAGAGAAAGGACTATAAATCTGCCTTTTATCTTGTTCTATCTCTGGATAATGCTCTTTGATGGCTCTTTCCACCATTCGCTCATCGGCGCCTAGCACAAAAGCCGTGTTCTTGACATTAAGAAAGAGTTTGATTGCCTCGATGCATTCTATCATCTTTTCGCCAGAGCATCGATCCAGATCATCGATATATACGATGATAGAATCAAACTTTGCCTCTTCAACAATACTCTCCAAAAGTGTTCTAAATTTAGTGACGAACAATGAGGTATGTTCGTTTTGAAATTCATTTTGAAACTTCGTAATATCGTCTACACCTATACATTCCTTCAAGTCGTCTGCCTGCGGCAAATTGCTCTTGATTGCATTTGGAATCTTATCCCAAACATATTTCTTCAGCAGCAAAACACCGAGTTTAAGCAAATTGATGCGCTTCAATAAAATGTCTAGCTTCTCAAAGACATCGCGATTATCTGAAAGATATTTCTCAACAGAATCAAGTAGCACCTGTATAAGAGAATACTTAGTTGTCTCATAACTTTCATATTGCCAGCCATTAAAACGTACCTGCAAGATTCTAGGGTTGTTCTCCTCAGCAACCTGCTTTGTTATTTCTTCATTAATCTCTTTCTCCATCAATAGCATTAAGCTACTTTTTCCATATCCCCAATTGCCAAATATGCCAATGGAAGTTGGTAACATGGATTTATCCAAGACTATCTCTTTCAACAGTTTTGCATGAAAGCGATACCCCAATAAGTCTTCTGATGTTTCTATATCTTTCCACATTATATTTCCACTTTATCCAATTAGATACTCATAAACAGAGTTTAAAGCTATTCTTTTCATTCTACGCGCTCGAATATCACCTACATAATGAGCCTCTTTTAATTTATCCTCAGGGGCCTCCAATACATCCTTGATTGTGTTCAAACTAATATTATGAAGTTTTTCTCTCATATTAGGAGACAAATCCAATACATTTATATCTTGAGCCAACTTGGTTGCCATAGATTCTTCCATATCATTATCTTGTATTGCAGCAAGATTATCTTTGATACCATTATAAATAGGACTATTAACTCCATATTCTATAAATTTGCGAACAGACAGTCCATCAATTATTTGGTGTGATACTGACAATGGATTAGCTTCAACAGCAAAAAGACATCCCAAATTTACCATATAGCGGGTTCCAATTTCTCGCCCAGTTCCTTTATGTCCTTTGTTTAGCTCAATTACTATACCAGAATATTCCAACAAAGAAATAGCTCGCTTAACTGGTTCTGGAGCATCTTTGTGAATCCAAAAAAACGCTGTCGTAGCTTTTTCTTCTTTCAATGCTTCTTGGTTTCGTTTTTGTAAATCTGGAAGCAAAGTATCCTCTATAAATGTACGCCCCCAATCAATCAACTCTTTCAAGCGAGGATATTTTGCAGAAAGCATAGTATGGTCTCTTAAAACTATATCACGATAAAAAACTTTAATGCATTGATTTACTTCATTTGTTCCAAATTTGGCTAGCGTTCGAATGTTATTCAACAAAAAACGTGGGTTTCCACTTGCTGCGAAAGTCAAATCATTAAAAATCTGACCTCTACGTGACAATTCCTTAGAATACGTACTATCATTAACTTGCTTAAATACCATATCTTTCATGAAATCACCATATCCATCATCTTGAACAAAACGATTCAACTTTATAAACGTAGCATCTTGAGAAAACTGGAAGCTATCTCCATATGCTGTAACACCAGGATAAACAGCAGCCTTACATGATATTTTAGAGCAACGAAGATCTCGAAACAAGGTAAAGAACTCAACTTGTTGTTCTCTAATAAAATTATGAGCAGCTTCATCTATAAAAAGAACAATTCTTTTTATATTATTTTCCTCACAGATTTCTTCTACTGCATCTTTAAGATTCTCAACTGTAGGTATCGATGCAACATCAATCTCCTCACTATGATTCCAAGACTCTTCAAATGCATTTTTTATAATTTCTATTTTTGGAATATCCCGCTCATTAATTTTACCACCCGCTAAAATATCAATGCTAGAAGATGAATCTATGATTATGCCATTTCGTCTTAGCTGTCTTATAATCTTTGAACAGATATTAGAGAGCATCCAATATAAAAAAGCACCCTTTTGACGAACTGCAACCAATGAACTTTTTATAAAAGTAATGTAAACAGGTAAAACTCTTTCCTCAGCAAAAGATTCTTTCAATTCTTGTGCTGCAACTCGCATCAGAAAAGATTTACCCACACCACGACTTCCTTCCAATATTACTGGAGTTCTAGATTTTAATAAATTAATAGTCTCTCGATCCTGTTCATTTTCAATACACAGATTCAAGATGTCTTTATCATCTATATCTTCTGTTCGTAAATATAACTCATCCATAGTTTTAAATAAAGTCCTTTAAAATATCTGTTGTCGAAAATTCTTCCTCCACACGTAATCTTACTATATCCTTAGAGTTTTCCGGAAGAAATTTCCAATATCTCATCACAAATGCATAAAGAATGCAACGAATTATCGTATCAGCAAATTCATTCCATTTCTCAGTTACATCCAGAGAAAATTCATTATTTTGTCCTATTTGGTCAATGGCTCTTGGATTGCCATGCACAAATTCAGAACAATTTCTATAAACTTTAGAAGTCAAAGAACGAAAAGTCTTCGCACTATCAACTATTTCTGGGAAGAATGCACGGGTGAATTTTAAGGAAAACAATCCTGAATCAACATTTACATTCCTTTCTTCATTCTGTTTTGCTCCACCTTTGTCTTCACGCCCTATTAACTCTGTCCAATAAGTATCTCTTTCACCACGTAACCAAGTTCTCAACTCTAACTCGTTACCAGAATAAAAGACACCGGTCAAGGTTCGTTCCAAAAAGTACCTTAAACCCATAAAAGCAGGTTGATATAATCCCATTAGCATATTAGCGAAAGCCTCCTGGTATACCTTTGCTGCATTTCGATATAAGTATGTTTCTGGAGCATTGCCTAAGATGTCAATCCATTTTGAAAAATCATCTACAAAACTTCGATTCTTCGTAAGTAATTGATAAAAATGCAGAGAAGAATCTAAAGATTTCCCAATATTTTCATTTAAAGTTTGGGAGAAATGACAATAATACTCTTGGATATTCATAATATAAACCTTTCAACATAAACATTATTGCTTATTAGCATATATCATCGTGTGGCTTCTCCCCACACTGCCTTCAAACGTAAATCACCGTTAGAACGTAACTACTGATTTTCAGTAGTTAGCACATCCAACATTTTTCCAACAAAAACATATTATTAATTGGTATTACCAAAGCTACCATTTAGGCAGCCTTGACATTCACCTTTTTGTTCGAGTTATAATTACATGGGATTACGGACATGATAAGATTTTCGAAAACCTACCCGTCCTTCCTTACCGTTAAAGAAGGAGTCCTTCTAAAATCATCACGTCCTTCTTTACCATTAAAGAAGGCTTTTTTCGAAAACCTACCCGTCCTTCCTTACCGTTAAGGAAGGCTCCACCTCTCATCTCGGTCTTCTCCCCTCAGGGAAGAAGAGGGAAACCGCCCTACTCGGTGCTCGGGACCACTACGCTCTAAGGTTGGCGGACCATCAAAGGTCTGCACCAGATTGTGCGGGATGGGACCGCCTTAATCATTACCATTCATTTTGTTTTTATTAATCTTCCTGATTCTATCATCCCTTTCTTAAATATCTTGGCAATTTCATGTACAGCTTTATCTACACTCTCTTTTGCCACATATTTCTCTCGTTCTGTAAGAGATGAAGCATCAATATTTTGCTTAACACATTCCAAAGCAGAGTCTCTAGTCTCATCAAAGGTTTGCCCCTTTATATGACCAGAGACTAATATCTCTTCTATGAATTTTGCTACGGCTAAATCAGCACGTTGCTTCGCTAAAATTTGTTCTTTTGTCATCTTGCTATTTTTTTACACAAAACAATTTGTATCTCATTTCCTTAGCAAAGCTTTATTAATCACATCGAACAAATCTGGCTCGTCACTATATACAGAACTAATCTCCATAGTTGATTTGTTTACACTTATTTGAGTATTAACAACCCCATTTGCGTTAAGTTCGATTTCACCAACAAAGGTTTCTTTGTTCGTATCTTCAAAAGAGAATTGCATTTTGCCATGAATAGTTACTAATGAATTTATATCAAATACGATTATAACATCATTATTATTAGAAACCAAAGAATGCTCTTTCTGTAACACGGATTTACACTCTTTCAATTCTAAATCAACAACGTCAATTTCCCTAACGCCCCGTAATAAAGTCCACCATTCTTTAAAGATTCACGAACTTGCATTTCCGCTTTTTCGTTTATCTCCTTCATATGCCCATAAATCACTCCTAGATAAATATTTATATTTTGACCATCTGTAAAAATAGTATTCAAATATTCATCAACATCAGGAATATAAAGTCTTTTAGACTTATAGTTCTTGATGTCACTATCCAGCGATAGTACAACATATCTGTAATCGTCCTTATCTTCACAATCATCATTATCTCTAGAGAATTTCTCTAAAGCACTAAGAACAAAAGCATCCGGGAATTCATTCTTTTTCTTATTTTCCCCAAAAGGAAATTGATGACTGAAATATTGAGAAAAGACAGTCGCAACATCGTCACAGTAGTCATATCCCAAGATATAAATATTCTCTCCTTCAAAGAATTCATCTACAATATTATCAACCCTTGTCCTAATATCTGAAATTTTAGGCAATCGAAACTCTGTTAAATGACCTAGCAAAGCTTCCTTTTTAGAAATACATGCCAATTCTGAAGTAAGATCACCATAAAGATTAGCCTTTATTTCGCTGACAGTTATTTCAGTTGTTACTAATCCTATCATATTTTTCAAGGCAAGACTCTTTAAGGTTTGAATTTTATTGCCTGGCTTGAAATACTGTTCCTTCTTTATAATATTTGTATCAATAAAAACATAATCCATAACAACAATTTGATGTTTTATAAAAAGTCAGTATCGTTTTTAGGATAGAGGATTGCCTATCCTTTATATCTTTCCCAATCCATCACACAGAAGGGGCTGCCGTAATCTTCGTAGGACTCCATTTGGGATATCTTTGACATGCCAGCATCGAGGTATGCTACATCTTCGATAGCAACTTTGCCTGACTTAATTTCGGAAATGATGGACTTCAAGATATCGGAGCAGGTGTAGTCGGGACAATACATGTCATCGAAATAACAGAAGTGCTCATCTTTCACGAAGTGATAAGAAAGGGATTCTAAGATTTCCAGGAATATCTCGAAGGCTTTACGATGGTTGCCTTTCGACATATCTTCCTTAATCATTTTCTCGTATGACAAGAGGAGATTGGATATCATATTACAATCCATGTCTATATTACGAGGATTAAAGATTGACTCTATCTCTCTTTTCAAAGGAGATAACTCTATATCGGTTCGTAAAGCTAATTGCTCAGCTCTACGAAGAATGTATTTCATCTTTTCTGAAGGCATAACTCTATAATGTTTCTTGTCCCCATACTGCTACCAGTCGGTCTTTCCAGAGTTTCAGGGGACAACGGGAATTGAGTTCTAAATATAAATCGTTGTTGGCATCAAGGAACTTACGTAAAGCTATTTCTACCAACGGATGGAAAGGGAGGGATGTTGGACCGAGATTGCGATAATCTACGTTCTCAATATCCATTCCTAATCCCATGGTTTGACCGGCATTGGCAGACATAACAAATATGTTGTCGGGATGCTCGCTTTGCCATATTTGGACAAAGGTTGGGCACGGACGCTTCATTATACCAAAGAAATGCTCCTGGTCTTTGATGCTTGAAAGATGCAAAAAGTAATCACCCCAATCGGCATAAAGAGTAACGGAGTTTTCTCCGCCCAACATCAAATAGACATGGGCATAGTAGGTTTTGCCGGATGGTGTCTTGGTCTTGTAAATGATCTCGACATCGTCTTTATGATAGACGAGGGTACGGGAGCTACCTAAAAAGAAGGTTGCTCCTGGCTTTATTGAGAAATAAGATTTCATGATTTTATATTTTTGTTCCCCATTGCAGTATCGCTCTGCACTTGTCGTCACTCGAATGAGGAGTTTATTCTAATGTCCCACAGATCTCACAGATTTACACAGATTTCTTCGTTGCAAGCAACGGTAGTCACTATGCCTCACAGCAATAGATATTTCTCTGCACGCGAATTACGTATTTTTTTCGGAACACGAATTGCACGAATTACACGAATAAGTTGCTTAGTCTCGAAAGATTCGTGTTCAACACTCAATATTATTCTTTTAAGTCGCACACGGATCTCACGGATTTTTTTCGTTGCAAGCAACGATTCGTATATCACCAAGACTGCGTCTCTACTATATTACTGCATATGGTGCACAACTATTAATCTTGACTAAATCTAATTTTTTCATTCTTACAACACACAAAATGATTCTGCTTCCTTACCGGTTCTGCGGCGATAGTCATCACGCATACGCTTTTCCATTTGTGCAATGTATTCTGCCTTCCGCTCTCTAGAAGCCTTGAAGCGACGCATAAAATCTGCTTTTTTTTCTTCTATGTTCATAACGTAAGCTTCTTATTAATTATTGTATTGCTTCGACTCCCCTGTCCCCCTCTTGCGAAGAGGGGGTCCTTACCCAATACCCAAGCCCTAAATCCCTACCATAGGGATTAGGGATGTAACCGCCCTCCGGTGCTCAGAACCGCTACGCTCTAAGGTTGGCGGACCATCAAAGGTCTTCGCCATGTTTTGCGGGATGGGACCGCCGGGATGCTATTGGGGCATCAAAGGTCTCGCCAGGTTGTGCGGGATGGGACCGCCGGGGTATAACTTGCTTTAAACTTGCTATTATGCTCATATTACTCAGACAGATACCTAACTATCCAAGGTTTCAACTCAGGAATGTCTACTTCTATCGTATCCCATAGACTTTCGGGGTCTATGGTATAATAGCCATGCACAAGGACATGGCGCATACGCTCAATCTGACGCCAATTCACGCCAGAATGAGAATCACGAAATTCTGTTGAAAGCATATAGACAGCCTCACCTATAACTTCTACCAATTTGGTAAAGCCATAAAAGATGAGCTTATTCTTCTTGATATCTTCAAAAGTATATTGAGCATGAAACTCCTCTATGCTTTCTATCGCTTCAAGAATATGCTCTAACCTTCCCCTATCTCTAACTTTTTCTCTCATAAATCAAGAATTTATCTTGGTTGGCTGTTTCTTGAGCAAAAGGGAGGAGTCGATTAGCCTCTACTATATCCACCTTGCGATGAAGCAAGTCTTCCAAATTCAACATAATACCTGCTATTTTCATCAGAGAAATTCGATTATGCTGACGATCATACTCTACAAGAATGTCTATGTCACTATCAGTAGTTTCTTCTCCTCGTGAGCATGAACCAAAGAGCCAAGCCTTTGTTATTGGCTGGCTACCAAAGAAATCTTGTATCTTTGGAATCATATTTTGTACATTCTTACTAATCATAACAGCGTAATTTTATTGGTTTTAATGAAGTTTATACCCCATTTCTCTGTTTATTGTGCAAATATAGGCTTTTTCTGTGAAACTACCAAATTTTTGGGGGAGTTTTTTCTTCATATCCTAATGTCTCACACATCATCCAAATTCACATCCGCCAAGTCTGCTCCAATAATCGTCACTCGATTGTTGTATTTGCGTATCTCATGCCCATCCTTTATTTGCTTGGTGTAGCGATTGGCATCCAACTGGAGGCAACGACACACATTGCGACTTGCAGTTTCCATGTTCTTGTCAATAATGATGATTTGTGCATCGTGGTTCTCTCGCAACATATCACAGAAATAGTTGTCGGCAGAAGAGAATGAATAGCCAAGAATGATGATCTTACTTGCACGCAGCACCATCTGAGAAACATGATACCATGTATCAATGTAATGCTTGGATATGACAGGGCGCAACTTTAATGGTGGCAAGAATGATGGGATGGGTATAGACTTGTGGTCTGGATCAAAACTTATCTCGGCTGCAAGTTGATTCTTGAAGAAATCTTCTAAATCAATGGTCGTTAAATCATCATGCAGAAAATCGTTCTTGTTCTCTACATCTACATACTCTTTGAGTGAGCCATGGAAATAGAGAGCAGTCGGAGAGGCTTGGGAAGCATACGATGTATAGTTGAACGTGATGACTTGGCAGTCTTTTCCGTCCAATTGGTCGTAAATAGTGTGGTTGTCTTTGTTCTCTACAGCCACATTCTCTTGCGCCTTTCGCTGCTCCTCGCTTACCAAGTATGCCCATAGAATCCAGGATATGTATAGATAGTCGCGGATATAATTGTTTTGCCCCGTATAAAATCCATAGAAATACCCTGCGAGCAATTGCTCTATATCGAGCATATTCTTATAGATATGGCGCAAGATGGAATTGTTCGACTCATGGATACTCTTCTGAAGTATCTCCACGATGATGTTCTTGAATGTGTCGGTATAGTTGAGATGGCTTAAATCTATGATGCTATCATCTTTTACAACCGTATCAAACACCTCTTCTATCAAGTTCATCGTCTCGGCATCAATCTCAGCTCCTTTCTTGAAGTCCAACACCTTTTTGAAAAGGCGAACGATAAGCATACCCAACTTGCGTTGTGACTCATCAAGGCTTGCGTTGTTGGCAAGTTCGTCGTTGATATTATGGCAAATGGAAACAATCTCCCTGTCCAAATCCTTTGCCAAGCGGTCGATGGCTGTACTCACAAACTTGTCGAAATGGAAATGTACTCTGCCTATTGCCTTGCGCAAAATGGCATCAAGCGTCTTGCCTTCGTCGGTTTCCAAGAAATCGACAATGCGAGGTATAAGGTCGGCTGATGTCGGCAAGCCAATTGTGGCATCCACTCCAGCACCGAGCACTACCAGACTAAGTGGCTTATCCTTGCTTCCCAATATTTTGCGAGCGAATTCCTCACCATAGAAATATTGGTTCTGAGTCATTGCATTGGGAGCAATTTGATTGGCTCCGTTGTTGATATCAAATGATGTATCTGCCATTTTAAAATTTTAATGTTAGAAAGAGGGTTAGGATACTTTCCAAAGTATCTTAGGATACTTGGCGAAGTATCTTAGGATACTTGCCCATGCATCTTAAGATACTTTTTTGGGGTGTTTTAGCGACCTGCTTGACGGATAGTCTTTTTGCGGGCCGTCCAGGCAGTATTGATTGCCACCCGGATGTTGTCGATGGTCTGTCCTTTCTCCCATTTCGGTACGAAGGGAAGGAGAAGGGAAATGAAACTCTGCTTCACTATCAGATCATCGGTGAGGGATGGTTCTTGCTGTCGCATGGTTGCCACCACCTCGCCCAGGTCTCTCGCTGTCTTGCAGGAGCGAAGGAGGGTGATGTAGCCTCGCAAGGATTCCACCTTATTTATATATATAGATAAAGCCTGTTCTTCCTCGGTGAGAGGTTGAGGCGCTTCGCCATCCTTGGCAAGCGTCTTCTCTGCGAACTGGTCGCCATAGAAGTTTTGCTCTGCCTTTGTAGCGTTGGGGAGGATTTGGTTATTGCCTCCGTATATATTGAAAGTTACATCTGCCATATTTTAAAGGTAAAAAAGTAAAAAGGTAAAAGGGTAAAAAAATGACTTGTTTCCTATGATTGGTTCTTGATTTTCTTAACCTTATTCAATAGATATTCAACGTTTTTCAATGCCTTTCAACGGAATTGTTTTCGGACTGCGGATGTTGTATCTTTGCAACAGCTTAAACGAAGAACGAAGAGTGATGAGTGAAGAATTCAATACCCGGGGTGCTCGACATTCGAAGTTTGGAGTAGCTGACAATTTTAGTATTAATAATTTAAAAGAAAGGAATCGATTATGATTGAGTATTCTATTTACATGATGGGTAATCCTATCAAACCAGAGGAGCCTCAAAAGGCTTATGCCAAGAACCAAGTTCGTGAAATCTGGGACTTGAACAAGTTTTGCAAGCACATTGCATCACATAACGCTGGCTACAGCCGAGGTATGGTGAAAGCCATCCTGTCGGACATGTGCGACTGCATTGTAGAACAACTGCTCAACGGCAACAAGATTAAACTCGGTGAGTTTGGTGTCTTTAGCATCTCCATCAACTGTGAGGGTGCGGAGTCGCTGGAGAAGTTTACCGAGGAAAACATCAAGTCGGTGAACATCAAGTTCAACCCTGGTGTGGACTTTGAGAACCTTGTTGATAAAGCTGAGTTCAAGCTCGTGGCAAGCCGTGCTGGTCAAGCTGCCTTGCTCAAGGCTGAAAAGGCGAACGAGACTACCGTTGACCTGGAGGCTGCGAAGAAGAAGCCTACCAAGGACGACAAGAGTGACAACAAGCCATCGGGTGATGGTGGTGATACACCAAACCCTGGCGGTGGAAGCAGTACCGACTCTGGCACAGACGGTGGCGGTGATGGTCTGGAGTAGGATTCTCCCTGTGACTGCATCCTGCATAGTGCAGGGTGTGGTCACCCCTTCAAACTTATGTTTCACTTTTAAACACATTTCTGATTATGAAGAATTTTAATGATGGTTCCAAGAAAATTTCTTGGGTTTCAATTTTGAATGCTGCTGTTCAAGCTTTGATTGCAGCTCTTACTGCACTGGGAGTAAGCTCGTGCGCAAATGCTATGCTTTAATGTTGAGTGTTGAATGTTGAGTGTTGAATGTTGAGTGTTGAATGTTAAATGTTGAATTATGAATTATGAGACAAAGTCAATATATGTCGGCTAACGACATTAAATATCTGGTTTTGCATTGCTCGGCTAGCCGATGCAATGAGGACTATAGTGTAGAACAGCTGCGACGCGACCATAAGGCGCGTGGGTTTTATGACATCGGCTACCACTTCTACATCCGTAAGGATGGAACGATGACGCAGCACCGGATGCTGTTGGAGGTTGGTGCTCATGCCAGACCTTATAATAGATGCTCTATCGGCATCTGCTATGAGGGAGGGCTCGATGAGCAAGGCAAGCCTTGCAACACCATGACGGCAGAACAGGAAACGAGACTCGTTGACCTTTTCAGGAATCTGAAGATTCTCTTTCCGAAAGCGAAGATTGTGGGGCATCGGGACTTGCCGGGGACTACTCCCAAAGAGTGTCCGTGTCTGGATGCGGGCAGCTGGGCTGCTCATCATCATCTCGATTAATACTCTGTTACTGGCGAGGTACTTTTCCTCGTCAGTACCACTTGCTTAATATCTGACATTTCCATATACTCTATTCGATTTTTTGCAAGTATGCTTTAGGAATATATCCTGTCGTAACAGCACACAACCCCTTGATACTCACATAAAGTTTATGATCTTTTTTGATACGGACGACATAGCCTTCCGCTCCTTTCAAAGGACCTTCAATGACTCGGAACTTGTCGCCTTTGGTAAACTTGGGATTATACTCATCGTAAAAATCCAGTCCTTCAACACCAGAAGTTGCTACAATATTGAAGATTTTCACTTCACGTTCTGAAATTTTAGAAGGTTCTTTCAAGTTCTCAGAATTTTTGCCACGATAGAGCATCACTTTATTGAGAAATTTGCGTTCAATCTCTTCGGCTTCTGTTCTCGTAGTACGGAAAAGAATGAGAGATGGCATAATAGGAACTTCCTTCACCAGACTCTTTTTTTTATTCTTGTCCCAATATTCTTGTTTCACATCATAAATATGCTCTATCCCTTTGGCAACGAAATATGCCTTGATAGGCTTTCCTTTCCCAAAAAATATCTTGAATGCGTACCAACTCTCCTCGTTGTCTGGTTGTATCATTGTTTATTTTTTTCTATTTTGATCAGGGTGTACTTCTCATTCCCCCGTGTCGTGAAATCATGTTTCAAAACACTTGGCAAGAAAGGGTTGGTTAGTCTATTTCCAATAACGGAAACCTCTAATCACAGACGTACTCCTGATCCAAGAGCATGATAGTCTGCAACCCTTGGAATGATTAGCTGTCCGATTCCTTTGTCCTCAAAATCCTTCCCTCAATCACTCCCGTTCTTCTGAATCTCTATATAAGAGACACAAAATCTTACCGCAAAATTACGAAAATTGTTGGAAACAAGCAAATTATGCGTGTTAAAAAATTAATATCATTCTACGAAATTCTACATTTTTTCAGCATTCTTCTCGTACACAATCTTCTAAGTCGTTGATTGAAAGAATGTTTTTCGGTTTTCTGTGTCTCTTATATAAAGATTCAGAAAAATTGGTTCATTTTGGTTCATTTTACATAATCCCTCTTTTTATTCTTTTTTGTGGCTTATAGGGCTGCCAGTATCTTGGCGTTGGCATCATCTACTTCTGAGCTTTTGATGGAACGGAGATAGATTTGTGTGGTGGTTTCGGAATGATGTCCCAATGCCTCGCTGATGACAGAGATAGAGATATGATTATCTCTTGCCGTCGTTGCCCAGGAATGGCGGGCAACATAGAGGGTGAGCTTGCCCTTGATGCCTATCGTAGCTCCAAACTTTCTGAGGTGGTAGGAGATACGCGCTTCCGCATTGTGATATAGGCGTGCCTCATCCTGCTTTTTGTCAATAGTTTTATCCTGTCTTTTGTTTCCATCATCAACAAGGAAAGGAAAGAGATAAGATGAGGAGGCGGTCTGCGCCTGATACTTTTCCAACAACTCCTGCATCTCCTTCTCCCATCGGATGGTGAGACGCTGTCCTGTCTTTCTTCTTGTATAATGAAGATAACCGTCCTTGAGGTCAGATTTGCGGAGATGAGCCAGGTCGATGAAAGAGATACCGCGCAGATAGAAACTCATCAGGAATGTATCTCTTGCCATCTCTTCCTTGGGATTGAGATCCTTGACAGATTGCAGACTCTTGATCTGGCTGACATTCTCTGTAGGTATGGCTCTCTTGCGAGTTTGGGCAATACCGGTATAGACATCCGAGAAGGGATGCTGCTGTGGCGTCAGTCCCTTTGCCACAGCTTTGTTGTAGGTGGCACGGAGGATGCGGAGATAGAAGGAGCTGGTGTTTTTGCATACCTCCGCCGTATGATGCAGGTACGCCTCATACGAGCGCATCACTTCTGCATCTATCTCTTTTAGGGCAATATCCTTGTTGTCTCGGTATCGCTTAAAGCTGTTGAGGGTTGCCTTGTAATGCAGCGAGGTGCGGTATTGCCCGTTTTTCATCAACAGGGCGATGAGGAGGTCCATGAACTGGAATAAAGACTCTGATGTTTTCTTGTTTCTTGACATAACGATTGTGTATTTATGAAGTTTATTAATATATGATAGGGGCACCTCTGTCTCTATTCAAGAAACAAATATCAAGCAAATAAAACAGTTAAACTTTGTTGCTTTTCCAATCCATTGTGGCAGTTGACCCAATTTCATTGTGGCAGTTGACCCAAATTCGTTGTGGCAGTTGGCGCATTTTCGTTGTGACAGTTGGCGAATATTTTCTATAATTGTCAGTATTTGCACAATACAACGATTGATGGCGCAAAATTACAAAATCGCCTCTATCGTATAATGGTAATCATTATTACAAAAAAAAACTCCGAAGAACCAAGATTGATTCTTCGGAGTTTTTTGTACACCCTTAGGGATTCGAACCCTAGACCCACTGATTAAGAGTCAGTTGCTCTACCAACTGAGCTAAGGGTGCCTCTGCTAAAAGCTTTGTTTTCAAAAGCGAGTGCAAAGGTAATACATTTTTCTGAAACCACCAAATTTTTATGGATATTTTTTGATAAAAACTTTCATTTTATCCATTATGATTGGTTCATGGAAGCATTATTCCTTCAGCCAACTACCTATCAGACTGATGATTTCCTGTCTTGTAGGCTCTGGGAACGACAAGATGCGAGTTTTGTGCGAACCGCCATGACACATATAAACATGCAGGTTCTTCTTGTTCTTGGTGAAAGGCAAGCCGTAAATGCCCGAAGCTCCCCATGGGTCGATATCACCATAAATATAAACCATCTTCGGATCATTCTTGGTCAGGAACTCTACCGTATGATTATAGAGTGCTGGCGAGAACTTCACGTTTTCTGCCCCCTTTGGCACCATCAGTTTCTTCAGATAGCCCTTAGCTGTCTTGATACTGAGATATTTCTTGAATGGTTTGGTATAATAGCCGTAATAACCCAACTCCCGGGCTGCCTGCACATCAAACGAGGCTGTGGCATTATAGTTGGTGAAATAGTCTGGTTCACACATGTTGATCCAGTAATCAAACACCGTCTTGTCATCTGCCTCTCTTGCAGGAATCTTGTTGATGTCTTCTCCCCACTGCCAGAAAGCAAAGGCGTATTCGAATACAGAGTAATCAAAAATCTCTGCCAGCGGAGCATTGAATACATATTTCTTATCATTGCAATATTTCTCGAACATTGGCAGCAACGCAGCCTTTCGCTTGAAGAGGAGCAACTGGAAATCGAGCACCTTCTGTCGGTTTTCCTTGGTTGATACCTGATATTGCAGGAACTTCTCATGTCGTCCATCCTCCACACCCTTGTTGAGCGGAGCTACGTATGGCACAGAAATATCTACATCATCAGGGAAGTAAGAACGGTAGAACATCGTAGTCTGTCCGCCCTTGCTGATGCCGGTAGCAATCCATTTTCCCTTGTACATCGCATGCAGGGTCTGGTTTACATGATGCAGATCATAAAGCGAATTCTCAACGGTAAGATAATCCCAGTTGCAAGGACTAGGCATCGACTTGTCGAAATAGCGATACTCTACGGTAATGATATTCGTATCGAAGAGTTTGGAAAGTTCCTCGATATATCCTTCACGCAGCGCATAGTTGGCATTATATCCTTCTGTCACGAGCACGGTAGGACGGTCGAATCCTCTATGGCAGAGCACCACCCTCTGTTCGAAATAGCCCTTGGATGCATCCTTGGCATCGAGCTGCTGCTTGATAAAGAACACATACTTTTCCGGGAAATGCGTACTTTTCAGCGTTTCCACGTTACTTACTCCAGGCAATGCAGCCAGTTGCTTACCAGCCACGCCCAGTTCTGCCGCCAGCATCTGCAAAGGCAGGATGAAGAGCAGCAGCATCAATTTCAAAAATCTCAGTTTCATCTGATTCTCTCTTTTTATTTATTATATTCTAAAATTCAAGATTGCAAAATACATTCTATATTTTTTCTAAAATCAGAACAAGAATCCTGCATTGATATAGAATCCTACATTCTTACCCAAGCTAGAATAATTAGCCTGAATGCTTACCGGACCCAATACGAAATCATAGGATGCTCTCAAGGCTCCTCCCCACAAATCATCACCGATGAGAATATGGGAAAACTTGCGGGCTTCCTTGCCATACTCTCCCAGAGCGGTAAGATAGAACTTTCCTTTCACCCGATAGCGGAAACCAAGCTGACCTGTCACCACATTGCGCTCCAGCAGATGAACATGCTGCGCACTCTCCCATGCCACTTGCCAAGGCAGATAGTAACCGTCAGCTACTCCACCTGCATAATTCTGATAAATGGCAGGTACGGAACTGCCAAACAAGAAGCGGCTCTTGAGCTTAGGAAGCAGATAGAATCTGGAATTGAGACGTACGGCACATTCTCCTTGAAAAACAGCTTCACCGAAAGGATTACCATCAGCATAATGTATTCCGTCATCCGTATGCAGAATGCCCTGAACCTGAATGCGGCTGCCACGGGTCGGGAAATAACGGCGGTCGTAAGTATCCATCACAACAGATGCAAAGTAGTTCAGAAAATGGTCTGACGAACGTGTCTGTATGCTTCCGTCGCGTTCGAACATATCTGAATGATAATGATAATAATCAAACTGCACTCCCGATTTCAATCTGAAGTTACCGATATCGCGGGTATAGAATCCAGCGAAAGAATGCGAAAGAAACTCCAGGGCATCCAACTTATGCTTGTCCGCATAAAGGTCGAAATCATAATGAGCCATACGATAGGAAATGCCAATTTTCGCTCCGAAAAGGTTGCCATAGGCATATTTCATTTCCAGATATGGATTACGGGAAATGCGTCCTGTAAAGGCATAATGATGACGGGTAGAAAACTGCTGGTTATTGGATATCTGAGCTATGAAGCTCGCCAAATCCTGCGTATCAAAACGTGCACCTACACTGATTCTTCTCGATTCGTTGGGTTCCAGCATGAATACCAGATCATAAGGTTCCTCGTTAGACTGTCTGTATTCTACACGCGAAAAGATATTCAGTCCCCTGAGCATAGCAAGTGTGCCATCTATCTCCTCAGGACTGACTTCCGAATTCTCCCTTAAAGCAATTTTCTTTCTAATCCACTTTTCCTCCTCTCCGCTGATGCCTTCTATCCGGATGCTTCCTATATGATAAGCTTCCGTCTGAGAAGGTTTCGGCTGTTTGAGGCGTTTATCCTGTAATGTATCATCAGAGGCTACAGAATCACAAGCATCAGCATAGATATACTTTCTCAGAGCCATCAGCTCATCCCATTTCTGACGGGCAGCCTGTTCTCCCCGCTGTATCATGGTATCAATGGCTTCAGATTGGAAACTGGCTGCCGAATAACCTTTCAGAGAAGGATTGATATAAAGATCGGCTTCAGCCATATTCTTCCTGTATTTGTTCTGCCCCATCATACTTATGAGCTGTTCTACAACAGAAGAAGCCGATTTCAGCTCTTCCTTCTTCTTCCAACCGGTACTCAAATCTACACAGATAATCACATCCGCTCCCATTTCCTTTGCCACATCAACCGGCAGATTGTTCAAGGCGCCGCCATCCACCAGCATCTTCCCTTTCCATTCTACCGGAGCAAACACGCCCGGTATCGACATGCTGGCACGCATCGCCAATGGCAACGAGCCCGATGAAAACACGACCTCCTTGCCTTCTACCAGATCTACCGCCACGCAACGGTAAGGAATAGGTAGGTTGGAGAAATCATCCACCTGATGATACCCCACGGTAAGTTTCGAGAAAAGATTCAGGATGTTCTGCCCCTTCACATAACCGGTAGGCAACGAGACCTTCCTCTCTTTGGAAAGAGGAATATGAACGATATATTTCTCCCTTTCTTCTTTAGAAAGAAAAGTCTCCGATTCGCGTTTCACCTGGTCGCTCAAAAGGAAAAGCCAGTTCTGGTTACGGTAGAGGCTATCGATATCCGCAGCATCGTAGCCGATGGCATAGAGTCCGCCCACGATGGCACCGATACTGGTTCCGGCAATATAATCTACAGGAATATCAGCCTCTTCCAGCACCTTGAGCACACCTACTTCAGCCGCACCCTTGGCACCACCTCCACCCAACACGAGCCCCACCTTCTTGCGTGGCTGCTGGGCTTGCAGAGGAGTATATGCAAAGAAGCAGCAGAATAAAGCCCAAAAACATAATATCTTATCTCGATGTACCATCATATCGCTCCTTTTTAAAATGAATAACTGGCACGGCAAATACTCTTCACTCTTCACCAACCCCTCCGGAATACCGATAAACAGGGCGGTTGGCGGAGGTGAAGAGTTCTCTGAAGCTCTTCACCCACTCTTCACCACTCTTCACCTAAATACTTTTTCAAGAATCGACAGAAAAGAGAAGAATGATATTTCTTTTCCTCCATATTTCTTTCGTTTTTAAAGTTCCACATAATCATTTATATTTTGAGACTGAGAACCTTTTTGGATTCTGTCTCATATCCCAAATATCAACAATATGCACCACATCCAAGGATTCATCATAATAATAAACCAACTTGAAATTACGCATAAAATTAGCACCCCGAAGCAAATAGCTAAACTTTGGTGCACCAAGAAAAGGGGGCTTACCTTCAGGATATTTTTTCAGGAAGTTCTGAATTTTCTTCAGTTCTTCTTTCCACTTTCGAGCAGTTTTCTTACCAAAATTCTCATAAGCATCGATAATATACTGACGTTCCTTTTCTTCATACAGCTTGTGGACAACTATCTCAGCCATGGGAATTCCTCATATAAACGTTCATTAAAGGCATCAACAGACTCCCATTTAGAAGGATCATCCTTAATGGTTTCACAATAATCGATACTATCCAGAAGCCCCTCATAACTAAAATGATTTTTAAGAACAGGAATTTCATCTTTCTGCTCTATCCCAGAATCTATCATGTGATGAGATACAGACTCTGATGCAACAGATGCATAAACAGGCGATGGCTCACAAACCTTATCCCCGGCTATCTTCGATTCATCGATATGATATTTCCTTTCCTCCATATTTCTTTCGCTATTAAAGTTCCACGATTCTTATGTAAAGATGGTGCAAAAATACGAAGAAAGATTGGAAACCGCAAGAAAATCTGAAAGAAAATGGCTGAGGACACTGAAATTTAAAGGATTATGCGAATCAATCCAGATGCTGCAAAAATCAGAGATAACAAAAAGATTCGCCACCTTTTTTATATTATCCCCCATTTTTCTTGCGAAACCAAAATATTTATCGTATCTTTGCAGAAAGAATTTGTAGTAAGGCGAATAGCTCGCAAAAAGCTATCCTGAAAACATAGGAGATTTGATTATGACAGAAATGAACGATAGAAGATTGCCGGTAGGCATCCAGTCTTTTGCTAAAATAAGAAGAGAAGGATACCTATATGTTGACAAGACTGATATGGTATGGAGACTTGCTCATAGCAACAAGACTTATCATTACCTAAGCCGCCCACGCCGCTTCGGTAAGTCCATTCTCGTGGATACACTCCAGGCTTACTTCGAGGGGGAAAAGGAACTCTTCGAAGGATTGAAGGTGATGGAGTTGGAGAAAGAATGGACCTGCTATCCCGTCATTCGACTCGACATGAGTTGCGGAGGTGCAACACCCGAAGAACTCAACTCCTATCTCGACGACGCCTTCTATAAACTCGAACAGAAGTATGAAGTAGCGGTGCGCCCAGAGGTTTCCCTTGCTGTCCGTTTCCAGAACATCATCGAAACGGCATTTCACAAGACAGGCAAACAGGTAGTTATTCTCATCGATGAATATGATTCACCTTTGCAGCATTCTTGGAAGACTCCAGAGCATGATGCCTGCACAGCCATCTACAAGTCCGTGTTTGCCATCTTGAAAAAAGAGGACGAGCACGAGCGCTTCGTCTTCATCACGGGCATCACCAAGTTCACTCAAATCTCCCTCTTCTCCGTGCTCAACAACCTGAGCAACATCAGCTTTGATGCACCATACACTACCATCTGCGGTATTTCAAAGCAGGAAGTTGCCGAAAACTTCATGCCGGAGATTGAGGCGATGGGTGAAGAAAACGGATGGACTCCAGAGGAGACTCTGAAGCAGCTCACGGCGTTTTACGACGGATATCATTTCTGCCGCAAAAATATGGTGGATATTTTCAATCCGTTTAGCCTCATCAATGCCCTGGATGATAGGGAATTGAGAAATTACTGGGCTTCATCAGGGGCCACTTCCCTATTGCCAAAGTTCGTGGATGACATGGAAATGAAGATGGAATATTTTGACCATTGCTTCATCGAGCGCGATACCCTGGAAACATCGGATGTGGTGAATGGCGGAGCCGAGCTCTTCCTCTATCAGTCGGGTTATCTCACCATCAAGGGTTACGACGATGGCGTTTACATCCTGGGCTTCCCTAACTTTGAAGTTCGCAAGGCATTATACAGCGTAGTGGTTCCAGCCTTGACCATGAAGTCGAATTCGGAAGTGGTTTCTGCGCAGAGCTTCCTCAGAAAAATGATGCAGGACGGCAATGCCGCTGAAGCCAAGAAGGCATTAAAGGCTCTTATCGCCGATGTTCCATACAGCAACAAGAAAATGGCGAGCATGGATATGGAGGAGCGTTACCGGCTGATAATGAGCACGATATTCAGAGCCTTGGGCTTTAGGGTGGAAGTAGAAAGGATGCTGGCTACTGGCAGGATAGACATGATAGTGGAGGTTCCATCCTACATCTACGTCATGGAGCTGAAACTATCTAACAATGGCGGCATTTCTGCTGCTGAGAGCCAGATAAAGGAAAAGAGATACACCGAGCCCTTCAAAGCCGATAAACGCAAAATCATCGCCCTGGCAGTGGAACTCGATGAAACAGGCAAAGGATTGATAGATTGGAAAGAAGTGGATGAGTCTTTGTAATCAAGATAAAACTCTTCACCCTACCCCGAATAAACAGGGAGGTTGGCGAGGGTGAAGAGTGGTGAAGAGTGGGTGAAGAGTTGCTGATGACTCTTCACCTCCCGAAATGCCGATAAACACAGGGGATTGGGGAGGAAAGGTGAAGAGTGAAGAGATTTTTGCAGAATGCTAAACATAAATCATATTGATAGGATTGGGAAATCTGGTTTCCCCGTCTGAGATGACTGTCTCATAGGAACAGCCGACTATTCCCTATTCCGCTAGTCGGCTGTTCGCCCCAAACAGCCTACTGGCCATACGCAAACAGCATACTTATCTTTCGGAGATAAATATCAGAACATCGGAGATTTATCTGCCAAAAACAGCCATATCAAAACAAAAACGAAATGAAACTTCCCTGAAAGTAACTACTCAGCACCCCTATGGGCATGAGTAATCGTCTTACTGTTGTACTACAG
>ERZ779832.56-NODE-56-length-47778-cov-4.78597_pt1 | contig 47778 bp, 48 predicted proteins | sample MGYA00511250_ERZ779832 | MGnify/ENA primary metagenome ERZ779832 (study PRJEB29588, sample SAMEA2154726) | human gut metagenome | biome: human gut; feature: human-associated habitat; material: faeces | place: Denmark | collected 2008/2010 ...
TATCCCCATTTATATAAGTTTCCTGAAGTAAATTATCATGTGAATCATATTCAAAAATGAAGCTACCAAACAGAGAGCCATCATCAATATTTGTTTTTTCTATATAGATATTTTTCCCTTCATACCTATATTCGCTTATATAGCCAAAATTGTTGCTAACCCAAATGTCTTTTTCTACTGTTTTTATCAATCTTTTTTGACTATCATATTCGTATGTCCATTCTTCATTCAGGTTTCCATCGTCATCATATACCAGCATGCGTGACACGGAGTCAATGTTGTTATATTCATATTTACGTTTTTTTTCAAACAAAGTAAACGTATATTCGTTCATTTCCACTACACGCTTTTTGTCGTCGTATTCATATTTGTAATTGCAATCGATCCTACCATCCAATAAAGCGTTATAGTAGTTGGTGGTTTTTTCTTGCAATGTTCCGTCTGGATTATAGATATACTGTTCGTAAAGTTCTCCATATTCATTTATCTCTCCAAATTTCTTTTCATGTTCGTTTATTACAATTTCAGACAGAACTTTATTTCCATTATTTCCTCCGGGTTCTCCATCACCATCGCTACTGCACCCCACAAAACACAAAGCCACCAGTATAGGCAAAATAAATAACATTTTCTTCATTTTACTTTGGTTTTATTGATTAAACATCCATTTCCAATAACTTTCTTAAATCCTCAAACGAGTGAACTTCATAAATAGTTCCTTTTACTTTTACAAAGCCGTTCACTTCGGAATCAGGTGTATTTCTTACAAATAGCTCCGAAATATCCACCTCTAAAGCATTTGCAATACGTTCTAAAGATTGTAATTGCGGATAATCACCTCTTAATGTCTTATTAAGACTAATATCAGATATACCCATCTTATCAGCCAAATCTTTTTGAGTAAGACCCTTAGACTGGCAAAGTTCTTTTATCCTTGTTCTAAAATCCATAATACTACATAGTTTTATTGCACAAATATAGGTGTTTATACTATACAATACAATAAAGAGTGAAAAATAAATCCAAGTAGTTTTATTATTAACATAAATTAAGTATGCAAATATTGCGCAATTAAACTATATAGTATTACTTTGTGTTATCAAATAAAACGAAGTAGTATAATTTTTAATACACACGATTATGAAGACATTAAAAGAACAAGTAGAAGAAATCAAGAACATGAAAGGTTCTAAGTCAGCAAAGAAAGCAGCTTTCGTCAAGTTGGGTTTGAGAAAGTACGAAGTTGAACTTCTTATGTCTGAACTGCCTAAGACTATCAGAGAAACGCACAAGTTTACTTTTGGCGTTGAGATTGAATGCCTGGTAGCTGCAAACCTTATGCGTGAATGTGCTACAAGAAATGAAATGCCTTTTCGCTATGAGGGCTACAACCACACAGACAACAACCACTACTACAAGTTTGTATCTGATTCTTCTATTAGAGGTGAAAATCCTATAGAATGTGTTTCACCGGTTCTTACTGGTAAGGCAGGTATGAAAAGTCTCGAGAACTGCTGTAAGGCTTTAAATGAGGCAGGTGCACAAGTGAATATATCTACTGGCTTACATGTTCATATAGGTGCTGCAAATCTGTCTGACGAAGCCTATATCAACGTATTCAAAAACTATCAGAAGTTAGAGAGAGTAATTGATACTTTCATGGCACGATCAAGACGAGCGAACAATAGCAGATGGTGCAGAACATTGCAGGGCAAAGACTTTACGTGGTGTACTACAAAATCAGACATACTAGGTGTCATGAACGGTTGCAGGTATTTTAAAGTTAACGCTTGTTCTTATTCACGCCACAAGACAATAGAGTTCAGACAGCATCAAGGTTCTACAGACTTCGAGAAAATCTCAAATTGGGTAAACTTCTGTGCTAAGCTGGTGGCATGGTCAAAGAAGAACGTACTAAGTTCAGAGGTAACTTCAATCGATGAGATACCTTTCTTGACAGCCAAAGAAAAATCATTCTTCAAATCACGTGCCGAGGTTCTTGCATGAACCTCGCACGATTAAAAATCAATTAATTATGTGTTGCATTATCTATAAGCCAAAAGGTGTCCGGATGCCGAGCTTGGACACTCTTGCAAAAATCAAAAAGCTCAACCATAACGGTTATGGTTTTGTTTCAACCGGTCATTTTCACAAGGGGTTGGACTATCGTACATTCTTGCGCCACCTCTCGGAGGTTGGAGATGATGAAGATTGTATTATTCACTTTAGACTGGCCACACAAGGTTCGATATGTAGGTCTAACTGCCACCCGTTTGAGAAGGATGGAGTCTATTTTGCCCATAACGGCGTTTTGCGAACATTACCTGTAAATGACATGACAGACAGCGAGATAGTCTTCAGATACCAGATTTATCCTGATGTGATACAGCGGTATGGGTATGGGACTAAGCAGGCCGATTGGGCTATAAGGCAGATATGCGGTAATTCTTCAAGGTTCGCCATGATGTATCAGGGCGAGGTGAGGTTATATGGTGACTACAAGATAGTCGATGGTGTGTATTATTCTAATTTAAGATGGTTATGAGATATATCATAGACTACGACACCACTACCGTGCGAGAGTGCACGGTAGTGAGTGAACACAAAGAGGGGCATGAGGTCCGGTACAGATGCCTCGTCGACGGCAAGACAGTATATCGGCAGTGTGTGTACGACAGCATCGAGGACGCATACAGGGAACTTGACGAGTATGTTCAGGGCGAGATGGAGTCACAAGCATACGAAGAAGGCTGCAGCTATGCTTGCGGTTATTACGACTAACAGAATGATGACTATGAGAATAAAGATAATCACAGAGAGTCTGAGTGACAAGGTCAGATCAGGCAAGATGCCCCTTAGAGAGGCTGCCGTCAAGCTATACAATGCAGGGTGGACCAACTATATTGATATTGAATCAACAAGAAAATTACTTGAGTTATGAAAGAGCAAGAAATCCTACAAGAAATAATCGAGTGGCTGGGTAATGATACCAGCTACTTGTCTACAAGAACAGACTATGCCAGAGGGTATAAATCCGGTATAGAATGTGCAAAAGAAATTGTTGAAAGCATCATCAAAGAGCATGACCCTAATCTAATAGCAAACAATTAGCGAGTTGTTTCGTATGTGCTGAATTTTTATTTGTTAATGTCTTCATAATTAGGTATCTTTGTGAAAAGGTACCATCGCGGATTAGAGCAGTGGCCAGCTCGCTACTTTGACTTGGTAGAGGTCGCCGGTTCGAATCCGGCATCCGCAACAAAATTTTTACAAATTACACGATTATGGAAATACTTACGCTTATCATCAAGCAGAAGTTCTTTGACGAAATCTTGTCGGGCAAGAAAACACAAGAATTCAGAGAGATCAGGCCTACAACTCAGAAGAAATACTGCCAGCTTGACGCTGATGGGTATTGTGTCGAGAAAGACGGCATTTTACAGCCCCGACATTACGATGCAATCCGGTTCTTCGTAGGCTACAATAAAGACAGGGCCAGTGCACTGGTAGAAGTCAAAGACGCAAAGATCGAACTGTTTGAGGACGAGAATCACAATCTTATAGAATACACCTATCAAGGTGAAACCTACCTGGCCGCACAGGTCGTTTATGATCTTGGCAAGGTGTTAGAAAAACATGTTTAACAATTAAAATTTACGCTGAGTCAGAGCAAACAGAACTACATTCTCAACCGGTGATTATCGTGGTGGTCGTAGAGGATTGACAGACCCAAATACCGGTAGGACTTCTCAGGGTGGAAGATTTATCAACCGAAGACAGCAGTATTATAACGTCCGTGTAGGACTTGGTATGAGTGGCGGATAATGATACTGCAAGAGAGAACGAAAGAGAGTATTGACGCTATCAGAGCAAAATCAGATAGTGCAATACTCTTTTTGTCATTGGGTAAGGACTCTTTGGTCTTACTTGATATGATCTACCCTAAATTTGACCGGATTATCTGTGTCTTCATGTATTTTGTCCAAGGGTTAGAGCACATAGAACGATGGATCGGCTGGGTGAAAGCCAAATATCCGAAGATAGAGTTCGTACAGGTGCCGCACTGGAATCTTACCTACATTCTTCGTGGGGGCTTATATTGTGTGCCGAATCCGAAAGTGAAACTCTTGAAGTTGGCCGATGTTGTAAAGGCCATGCAACTCAGGTACGGGATTTATTATGTGTTCTTGGGTATGAAAAAGGCTGACGGCATGAACCGGAGGTTGATGCTGAAGGGATATGAAGCCAATGGATACGAGAATAATGGTATGTGCTACCCCTTGGCAGACTGGACCCAGAAAGACATCCTGTCCTATATGAAGCAGAACAGGCTTCCAGAGCCTGTCAGGTATTCGCTGAAGGCCAGTTCAGGTGTAGGGTTCAATCTGGATTGCATGTTATGGCTGAAGAAGAACTACCCGCAGGATTTACAGAGAATTTATAAGGTGTTCCCGATGGCAATACGTGTGCTTGAAGAATTTCGTTATAAAAACAATGGATAATGGAAGAAATTTGGAAAGATATTGAAGGGTATGAGGGACTTTACAAGGTTTCAAATCTTGGTAGAGTAAAATCAATTAATCGTATAATTGAGCATAAAAGACTTGGAACTACTACTGTTCAGGAAAGAATATTGAGTGCAGCAGATAAGGGACTTGGGTATATGGTCGTAGGTCTTTCAAAAGGTGGAAAAAGGAAAACCATGCGTGTGCACAGATTGGTAGCAAAGGCTTTTATTCCGAATCCTAAAAACTTTGACTTGATAAACCACAAGGACAAAAACACTTCAAACAACAATGTAAGCAATTTGGAGTGGTGTGATTATCAATATAACAATACGTATGCAGACCATAACGAACTATCATCAAAGTCTTTATCAAAACCTGTTTTACAATATACGATGAATGGTAAATTTGTAGCAAGGTATTACGGAGCAGTAGAAGCAGAAAAAAAGACAGGGATATGTAGGGTATGTATAAGAGATTGCTGTCGTGGAAAACTCCAAAGCAGTGGTGGTTTCAGATGGAAACTCGAAAGTGACAACAAAGATATGAGTATTCCATTATTTCGCAAGTTTAGGTCTAAACTAAGTTATGATGATGTCGTTAAAATTAAGCAAATGGCTAAAGATGGCATTAAACAAAAAGAAATTGCAAAAAGTATTGGAACAAGTCTTCATACCGTTAACAACGTTGTAAGAGGGTATTGTTTCAAGGATGTCTAACAAAATTAATAGGAGGAACGCAGAGTCAGAAGAAGTAAATCTTATAATGATTTAGTAAATCAAATCAATCGAATTAATGCTCAGGCTTCAACATTGCAGGGCACCTATAGTCGTTTGAATAGAGCTAATGATACATTTAATAGATATGCTCAAAATATAAGGACGAGCAGAACAATAAGAGACGCGAGAAGCCAGGCTCTTTCTTTAAGGGCACAAGGGAGAACACAAGAGATGGAAACTCTTTTAAAGAATAGCGCAAATATAAGATTTTCCCGCTCTAAATACATGGGATTAAACAACGGATAATATGGGACTGAGCAAATACATAAAGAGTGAATCAGTAGAACTTAACCGTTCCGCCATTCACTTTGCAGATTATAACCCCAGGAAACTTTCTGAGGAATCCAGAAAGACGTTGAAGCGGGGTATCAAGAAGTTCGGACTTGTCGGTGGGATTGTAGTCAACAAGCGGACCGGACTTACTGTCGTGTCCGGCCACCAGCGTCTGAGCGTGATGGACGAGCTTCAGAAGTATCCTGAGAACGACTACAGACTCCGTGTCGATGTGATTGATGTGGACGAGAAGCAGGAAAAGGAGTTGAACATACTTCTAAACAATCCTAATGCGCAAGGCTCTTGGGATTACGATGCTTTGGCTCGCCTCGTTCCCGATATTGACTACAAGGACGCAGGTCTTACAGATGCTGACTTGAACATGATAGGCTGTGACTTCCTTTTGCAGACCGAAGAAGAAAACTCTTTGGCCGGGGCATTGGAGGAAATGATGCAGCCAGTCACAGAGCAGAAAGAAGCCGAGAAAGCAGCCCGTCAGTTGGAGCGTGCCGAAAAGGTCGCGCACATGAAGGACGTTAAGCAGCAGGTCAAGGAACAGGCGCAGGAAACAGCCGCAAACATGGATGCTTACCTGATGCTATCCTTTGATACATGGGAGGCTAAGGCGGCTTTCTGTGAGCGGTTCGGGTATGACCCGAATATGAAATTTATCAAAGGAGAGCAGTTCGATTCGATTTGTGAGAGAATATATGATGAGTAATTATGGCAAGACCCAAGAAATTCGACTACGATAGTGATGATTTCTACGACGAAATCCTTGCACTCTCCATGCAGGGATTGACCGATGCGGAGATAGCGGATGCGCTGGATGATAAGTTCGGCGCTTCGCTGTCTCCCGAAGTGTTTAATTGCATGAAGAACGGCAACTATGATAAGTGGTCGGATGAGGAAAACGAACGCAGGTCTGCCAGATTAGCTAAAGTCTTAGCGCGCGGTCGCCGAAAAATCAACTCCATCGTGCGTGGTGCATATCTCAAAGCGGCTTTGGGTGGCAAGAAAATCAAGAACAAGACCGTAACCACCCGGAAGCTGAAAATAGACGGAGTTTATACCGAAGATGAAGAGATTCAGACCACCGAGGGAGAAACCGAACTGCCTCCCAATATGCAGGCTCTCTCCACTTGGCTGTACCACCATGATGAGGAATGGCGCAAGGTTGAGAAGAAGCAAGAGGGCGATGAAGATGTGTCCTCCAATGGTAGTATTGACATCGAGAAATGGATAAACGACAACACCAATGATTAAACCCCAGGCTATATACAACCCACTTTATACCGACAAGGATAAATTCATCATCCTTATCACGGGAGGTCGTGGGTGTGAGACACCTACGCAAGGAATTATAATGTCTGATTTGACAATAAAGCAAATTAAAGATATTAAAGTTGGAGACTGTGTAATGGGTGACGATGGCACGCCCCGCAATGTCCTTGCTACGATGAAAGGCAGGAGCGCAATGTTCCGTGTCAGACAAACAAGTGCAGAAGATTACTTTGTAAATGATGCACATATCCTCAGCTTAAAGAAAAGTCAAGTTTCTATAAATGAGGGAAGATACAATGACTTTGAAGAATACACGGATATGCGTATTACTGATTATTTGAATCGCAGCAATCGTTTTAAGGAACATTTTAGAGGGTATAAGACAAATTCAATACCCTATAAAGAGAGTCCCGTTAAATTAGAACCTTATTTGCTTGGCTTATGGTTGGGTGACGGAACAAGCATATATCCGCAAATAACAACTCCTGATATAGAAATTGAACAGTACCTTAATGAGTATGCAGAAAATCACAATTTGCATCTTTCAATCAATGGAGTAAGAGGTAAAGCTAAGACATTCCGACTTGCCAAGAACTGTGGACTGACGAATCCCATAATGGATATTTTACGCCATTACGATTTGATCGGAAATAAACATGTTCCACAAGAATACATATCAAATAGTGAAAAAGTACGTCTAGAATTACTTGCAGGACTACTTGACACCGATGGAACGATGTGTCGCAATGGATATGAAATCACGCAAAAGAGTGAAATACTTGCAAGACAAATAAAATATATTGCAGATACTCTTGGCTTTAGAACAAGTATTAACGAGAAGAACGCACGTTGTAGCGGAAAAGATTGCGGCAAAGTTTTTCGCGTTCATATCAATGGTGATACATGGAAAATACCTTGTAAGGTAGAAAGAAAAATTGTAAACAAAGCTGATGTTCATAAAAATAAAGATTGGCATTTGTCGCAACTTTCAATAGAGTCTGTAGGAATTGGAGATTGGTGTGGTATCTGTCTTGACGGAAACCAACGGTATTTGCATTCTGATGGAACGGTTACGCATAATTCGGGCAAGTCGTTCAATGCTTCCGCTTTCATTGAGCGGTTGACATTTGAACGGTCGAAAGACAGGGCATTTGCGCATACAATCCTTTACTCCCGCTATACGATGGTTTCTGCCCACATGAGTATCATCCCCGAAATGATGGAGAAGATAGAGATGGACGGCACGGGCAAATACTTCCGTTCCACCAAGACGGACATTATCAACCGCCGAAGCGGTGGGCGCATCATGTTCCGGGGAATTAAAACTTCTTCAGGGAATCAGACAGCTCGCCTGAAATCCATCCACGGGATTACGACATTTGTCTGCGATGAAGCGGAGGAGTGGACTAACGAGCAGGACTTTGACAAAATCATGCTCTCCATCCGCCAAAAGGGTATTCAGAACCGCATTATCATCATTATGAATCCCACGGACAGCAACCACTTCATCTACAAGAAGTACATTGAGAACACGCACAAGCTGGTGGAGATTGACGGTGTTCCCGTTCAGATTTCCACGCATCCCAACGTGCTGCACATCCATACCACTTACTTCGACAACCTCGACCATCTTTCAGACGAGTTCCTGAAGGAGGTACGACAAATGAAAGAGGACAACCCGGAGAAGTACGCCCACACCGTTATAGGTCGTTGGGCAGACGTGGCTGAAGGTGCCGTGTTCAAGAAATGGGGCATCGTGGATGAGTTCCCTACGTGGTGCAAGAAGGTGGCTATCGGGCTGGATTTTGGTTATACCAATGATCCCACAGCAATTATTCGATGTGGAATTGTAGACAATGCGTTGTATATGGACGAGGTGGATTATAGAACCGGAATGCTTTCCGGCGACATCATAAAAGTCTTGCGGCCTTGGAATCTGAAAGTGATTGCCGACAGTGCGGACCCACGGCTCATTCAGGAAATCCACAACGGAGGTATCAAGATTTATCCTGTAGAGAAAGGGCAAGGTTCTGTCAATGCGGGTATTGACAAGATGCAGGGAATGGAGATGTACATTACCAGACGCTCTTACAACCTGCAGAGGGAGCATAGGAATTATGTCTGGGCAAAGGATAAAGATGGAAACTACATCAACGAGCCGGAAGACCACGATAACCACGGCATTGATGCTGCACGTTACTATGTGTTGGGAGAGCTGCTAGGCAGGATTATGAAACCGAAAGATGTATCAGGAATATTTGGACATTAAATTTTAGAATATGAGAACATTAGAAGAAATTTTAGCAATACCGGAGATAGAGAGGAAAATCTACTATCTGAAAAAGGGCCGAAAGACGATGTTGCCAAACGCCCATGCTCTCTATAATGATTGGAATCCAAACAGGCATGAGATAGTGATAGATGAGAAGAAATATCCGAAAATCAAAATCACAACTCAACCTGAGAAACGGATTGCGGATCCGACAACCGGAAAAGAATATGTTGAGCCAGCGGTAAAGAAGGAAGTTGATCCGAACCGGATTGCGCTTCCTATCGAGCAGGACATTGTGAATATTCAGACGGCCTTCACCGTGGGAACGGAGCCGGCCCTTGATTGTCAGCCGGACCAATCGGAAGAAACACTTCTCTCTGCTTTGAAACAGGTGTTCAAGAAGAACAAATTGAAATACCAAAACAAGAAAGTTGTTCGGGCATGGTTGTCCGAGCAGGAAGTGGCCGAATACTGGTATGTGGTTAGGGATGATGGTTTCTGGGCTAAACTCAAGCGCAAGATTGCCGACATTTTCGGGAAGTCCAAACCTGAATATCGCCTAAAGAGTGCCATCTGGTCCCCGTTCCGTGGAGACAAGCTCTATCCGTTCTTCAATGATCAGGGTGATTTGGTAGCTCTTTCCCGCGAATACAAAAAGAAAGACCTGGACGATGTAGAGATCACCTGCTTTATGACCATTACCAAGGATATGGTTTACCAGTGGGAGCTGACAAGCAACTGGACCGACAAAGGTTCATTCGCGCATGGATTCAAGAAGATGCCGGTGATTTATATGTACCGTCCGGAAGCATACTGTGAAAAGATAAAGAGTCTCCGCGTAAGACTGGAAAAACTCCTATCAAGTTATGCGGATTGTATCGACTACCACTTCTTCCCGATTCTCATGCTGTTCGGCGATGTGCAGAACTTCTCAGGCGAGTTTAAGAATAGGGTAGTGGAACTCACCGGCCAGGGAGCAAATGCCCAGTACCTTACCTGGTCTCAGGTGCCCGATACCGTAAAGTTCGAGGTGGAAACGCTACTAAGTCAGATATACGGACTGACTAATACACCGCGCATTTCCTTTGACGCTTTGAAAGGTACCGGTAATGCCGTTTCCGGTGTTACTTTCGACTATGTGTTTATGTCTACTCATCTTAACGTAGAAAATCTGAACGAGACTGTCGGAGAGTTTATGCAACGACGGGTGAATTTCCTTGTTTCCGCGTTGGGTACCGTTAATTCCACTCTTGAAACAGTCTCCGAGACCATTGATATAGATGTTCAGATGCAGCCGTACAAGTTGGAGGACCTCAAAGACAAGATAGACACAGCCATCAAAGCTAAAGACGGAGAAATCTGGTCACAGAAACGAGCCATCACCTTTGTAGGGAACGTGGATTCTGTCATGGACGAGATTGAAGCCATCAAGGAAGAGCAGTCAGAGAAGCAGAAGAACGACATTGAGAAACAGAGAAAGCTTTCCTCTATCAAAAGTTCCAGCAGAAAATCTGAAGAATAGAACAATTCAATCAGAAAAATTACGGGATTTATACAAAGGATACGGATGAAAATCTAAAATATTGACGAATTGAGTAGCGGTATCTTTCGAGGTGCCGCTATTTTTCCCCTAAAAACGAACATTCATTGAATTGTTTCGTATCGTTAGCCTTAAAATTTTCTCTTCCTTTTTTCTATAAGTAAATTTACCGTATGAAATTATCAATCAAACTCATACGGTATGACAATCTTTGAACAAATTTTGGCAGGACTGCAACAGAAATTCGCTGGGGCAGATACTGCCACACTTACCCGAATTGCCACAAAGAAGGCTGAGGGTGTAACGGACGAGACGAAGGTAAACTCCATCGTGGAGGGTATCTCATTTCAGGACGTGTTGACTTCATACGGCGATTTCCGTGCCGGGGATGCTCGAATCACAGCAGTTGCAAACTACGAGAAGAAGCATAACCTTAAAGACGGTAAGCCGATCGAGAATCCGGAAGAAAAGAAAGACGAAAAGAAGGATGAGAAAAAGGACGAGGTCCCTGAATGGGCCCAGGCTTTGATTGATTCCAACAAGACTCTTTCTGAAAAGCTGTCTGTTTACGAAGCAGAGAAAGCGCAGGCGCAGCGTAATTCTCAAATCTCGGCGGTGGCTAAGAAGTACGGTATTCCCGAATTTATGCTGAAAGACCGCAACATTCCTGAGAACACGGACTTGGATACTTATTTCAAGGACATGAAACAGGATATGTCTAACAACGGTTTTCAGTTCTCCAAAGCTCCTGAAACTGCCGAACAGAAGCAGGAGAAGGAGGCGAGTGAGTTCGCTAAAATGATTGAGGCGGACACAAAATCTATTGTCGAACAACAAAACAAGTAATTTATGTCAGCAGGATTTAAGTACAACATTGAGCCTGAACCGTCCATCGAGGAACGCTATGACGTTTCTACCGGAGTAAGACGCAGAGGGCCTTACAAGCTGGACACGACCAACCTTGTAGCTGGTTCGTTCCTTCCATCCTTCACGCCGATTGCCGCCGACCTTGTAAAGAAAACCGCTCAGGTGGCTATCCGTGTGGAAGTCTATGAGAAATTTACAACCGGTTCCAACACCACATTGAAAATCAAGAAAAACTCTTTGGCTTATGTGGGTATGCATCTTGGAAACGGTGCACATGGAGCAACCATCAACTCCATCGACAAATCAGATGAGGCTTTCGACAAGTTGACGTTAGCAGCAGACTTTGGTGATACTTTGGAAGCTGGTACTGTACTCTATGAAGCTACAGCAGTAAACGGCACAACTCCAAAAGTTATTGCAAACTCGGCTTTGTATGAAAGAAAGCAGGTAGAGGATGGTGTCGTACTGGTTGCCCTTCTGATGAGAGCATTTGAGATTGAACCTACCAAATTGGTTATGCCTTTCTCTGACATTGACAAGGCCAACATGCCGCATTTCCAGTTCAACGCTCCCGATGTAAAGCAAACTTCAAAAGGAACGGTTTACACTGAAGCTACGCAATCTGCAAGCGGATTGATGAGCGCAGCGGACAAGAAGAAGCTGGACGGTATCACAGCCAACGCCAATAACTACACACTTCCTGTAGCTTCACCTTCTGCATTGGGTGGGATCCAGCTTGGATTTGCTCAAACCGGGAAGAAATATCCGGTTGCGGTTGAAGGCAATAAGGCTTATGTGGAAGTTCCTTGGACAGACAACAACACGACGTACAATGCTGCAAGTGCAAGCACCTTGGGACTGGTAAAGCAGGGTGCAAAAGTTGATGATGCAGCAGGTGGTGATGAGAAGGATAAAATCAACGCTCTTCTCGCATCATTAAGAGCAGCTGGTATTATCGCAAGCAAATAAAGAAAGGAGGACTAATATATGATGCTAACTATTTATACTCTGTTTAACGACCCCAACATCGTAAATGCTGTTATCCAGCGCGTCCTTCAGACACGTAAGGATACTATCTACTGGCAGCAGTACCTCGATTTCCGTAGAACGACTACCCGTGTGTTCAAGGACTACATCGGTCAGGTTACTGGTGTGATGGCTGGTTCCATTAACTCACGATACGGCGAGAAGCCTATCCGTGAACGCCGGAATATCGGCTCAGGATATGGTGAAATCGCTTATCTTGGCGATGCTTACCAAATTTCCATTGACCGCTTGTCTGAGCTTCAGGACTTGATTGACAAGTTCAATGCAGCTAAACCTGCCGACCAGGTAGCAGCCATGCAGGAAATTGTGAACTTCATCTACGACGATTACCGCCAGGTACTTTTAGCAGCGCACAAGCGCATGGATATTATCGTAGGTTCACTTCTGATGACCGGAGAAGCAACAGTCAAGAACAAGGACGACAATGCCGGAGGTATTGATCTGCTTAACATTGAATTGCCATTCAAGTTCATTAAGCCTGATACTGGTGCGAAGACGAACTTCATCACCTATTTGCAACAGCAGATTAATGCACTGAAAGCGGACTATGGTAATTTCCAGAAAATGATCATGTCTCGTGGAACTTTCGTAAAGAATATCATCGGATCGGCTGAGTTTGGTGACAAGTTCAAGATGCAGCTTACAGGAAATGAGATGTATCTTTCAACCGGGTTGATTACCTCTCAACTGGCTTCCCAAGTGTTCACTGGCATCGGGCTTCCGGCCATTGAAATCAAGGAAGATTACGTAAAAGACCAGACCGGAAAGAACGTACAGATTTACACCGACGACCGTATCACCTTGCTTCCGCAGGATAAGGTCGGTTATATGCGTTTCCACACTCCGTACGAAGCAGTGGACGGCGTGCCGGGACGTAACTACACTCAAGCAGACGGTGATATGCTTATTTCCGGTTACAAGGACAAGAATGGCCGTTATCTGGAATACACTGCAGAGTGGATTCCTCAGATTACGAACCCGAACCTTATTGTGAACTTCGATTTGACCACCATGAACGCATGATAGTAAAAGACTATATATCACAGAAGTTTCAGACCTTCGGCATCAACTTGTCGGAGGCTGACCTTTTGGAGATAAGTCTGTCTTCAGGAATAAGCGGAGAGGATGAGATGGGCCCGTCAAACATCGGGCTTGTGTCGGTGGCTATGGCAAAGTTCATCCCCTCTCTATTACTTAGAGCTATTTCCATTAGCGAGAACGGTTTCTCTATGTCCTGGGACACCAAAGGCTTGAAGGAATACTACTCGTTCTTGTGTAAGAAGTACGGTCTTGAAGACACGCTGTCAGATAAACCTAAAGTTAGATTCCTATGATATTCGCACCACATACATTACAGGTAAAGATTACAACTCCATTGGAAGAAGACGAGTTTGGACGGCCTATCCCTGGTACCGGTGGAGAAAGCTGGAAGGACGTATGCAAGTGCCGTTGTGATGACAACTCGACCAAGGAGTTTACTTCGGGGAACGGCGAGGTGTACCGACCGAATTTCCATGTTGTTTGCGAGAAAAGAATCTCCCTGAAGGCTGGTGATGAAGTCAGATGTATGGATGGTGAGAATATCCGGGGAACTGGCAAAGTTTACATGGTTAAGAAAACAAATTATTTTGGTTACTCAGAGATATGGATATGACAAGAGCAGAAGAAGTTGTTGCTAATAAGCAACTGAGAAAAGAAATTGATGAGAAGATTCAGGCGATTAGAAGTCTTCCACCAAGCAGGGAAAGGAGCCTTGCAATTACCAAATTGCAGGAAGGTGTCATGTGGCTGGGAATGGATTTGAAGCGGTTAAATGAAACGAATCCCTATCCCTCAAGTAAGGACCCATCAACAGGCGATAAGATTGAACCAACAGCTGACGGGTTGAAATTATGAGCAAAGTAAAGTTTGATTTTTCGGACGTGGATAACTTTTTCGAGCAAGGTTATGCCGAAGTGAAAGCCGTTGAGGATAAGGTCGGAAAGGAAGCTGTCGATTACGCTGTGAAGAACGGCAGTTACCAGAACCGGACCGGAACGCTCCGTAAGTCAAATAAGTATTCAGTTCAGGATGATGGCCTGGAATTGAGGAATGAGGCGGAATACGCTTCGTTCGTGGAATCTAAAGGATACGAAGTCCTGACTGGTGCAGCCCTATTTGCTGAGAAACGATTGAAGGAGGAAATCAAATGATAGTGACCACCGACATAGCGAACATACTCTACCGTGACTGCCAGCCTTTTGGCATATCTATTGTTCCTCACGGAAAGAAGCTGACTGGCGAATTGAAATCAGAAAGGATTGTCATTCACGCTAAAAAACAGCAGCCGGGCACGTACTGGAAGAAATCCTTCGTCGAGGTGAATCTTTGCGTTCCTGACCTGAAGGAAGGAGAAGCCAACACCATCCGTCTGAACGAGTTGGAGAAACAGGCGCAAGAATTGTTTGACGGAGTGACCGGGCGTTATGACGATACTACCTATCATTATTCCATCGAATCAATCGGAACAGAGGAGGACACATCCTTAAAGTGTCATTATGTGAATGTAAGAATTTTGTTTGAAGTTTTAAATGTGAAATAATATGGCAGAAGCAAAGAAAATCACAGCCGTGAATATCAAGAAACTTTGGTATGGCGAAACAAGTGCTATTACAGCCGATTTGACCGGCCAAGCTTTGTACACTCTTTTGCAGGGTGAAACATTGAAAGAGGTAAAGAATATCCATCAGGATACTTGGACGCTTGAAGAAGCTGAAGCAAGCCGTACTAACTACAAGAACCAGCTCACGAACCAGACCTATCGCAGCGACAAGGAGATGGGCGATGTGACCGTTAACTTTACCATTGGCGAGTACGATTATCCGACCAAGAAAGACCTTATGGGCGGCGACGTCATCAACACCGACAAGGGTTGGAAGCGTGCGAGAGGTAAGGTGAACATCGAAAAGTTGATTGTAGCCCAGACTGAAGACGATCAGTATTGTGTCATTCCTCGTGCCGACATCGGTGCCCGTGAAGCAACTACGGACAAGGCTATTGGCCTTCCTGTAAGTGCTGTGGAGTTAGAGCCGAAAAATTCGGCAGTTGCGCCGGAGTATTGGTTCGATTCCGAAGAAGTTAAAGAGGCATGAACTGATGTAAAGGTCGTAGCAACGCCTTCAGATGCAACAGTAAAGCTGGACGGGCAAACGGTCAAGACCAAGAGGGTGAAATCTGGAATATCCGTTTCCTATGAAGTATCAAAGGCAGGCTATACCACACAGTCAGGAAGTATACCTACCTCCCTGTCTGATGCTTTCAAGACCGTTGAGAAGAAAATAACTCTCGCTCAAGAAAGTGGCGGTTAGTTTTCAGGATGTTTAATGGGTGGGGCTTCGGCTTCACCCTTTTTCTTTTAGTTATGAATCAAGGAGCAAAAATTATATCAGAATCTATTATTGGCAGTGACTTTAGAACAGTATTTGTTAATGGGAAAGCATATACTGTTTATCCTCCTACTGTTAACAATTTATCAGGTGCAATCTCTCATTTGTCTGGAGTACAAGAAGCGGACAATCTGAAAGAAGTTCTGTTCTCTTTAGGAGAGAGTAGAGCGTATAGTAAGGCATTATCGTGGTTGATTACAGGTGATGAGAGTTTGAGTGAGGAGTTAGCCAATGGAACATACGAAGAGAACGTGAACGCTTTGGAGGAAGCATTGTCCATGATTGACTCAAAGGTTTTTCTGAAAGCTGTCAGCTTGGCGAAGAACGTAAGTCTGCTGGCAGCGAAACCGAGGTTGTAGGAAATGATACTCTCTTGGGGCAGATAGCGTCGTTCATGGAAAATCTGCATCTGTCATACCGGGAGGTGGTCTACGAGATACCATACAGAAACTTAGTATTAATGCAGCGTGACAAGCTCCATACCGTTACAGGGACGAAGGTTACAAAGGTGAAGGGTAAGGACATGGCTTCGCGCAGAAGAAGAAACAAGAAATAGATATGGCTACACTATACTTTAAAGTCAGTTCAGACTATGACGAAGTTATTCGTTTGAGACAGGAATGTGAGAAGCTGGAATCCCAACTCAAAAAGATGGACGTGAACAAATCCCCCGCAGCCGCCAAGGCTTTGGAAACCCAACTGGCGTCTGCTCGCCAACAGATGATGGGGCTGGTGACTGAGGCGGCCAAGGCTGGAGCCGTAATGGAAAATGGCTTCAAGAAGAAAATCTATGATGCTTCCCAGACGGTGAACGGATTGTCTGAAAAGATTATTGCCCAACGCGCCGTCATCAAAGATATAGAGTTTGATGTGAAACGTCTTGGAGACGCTTATCGCACGGCTTTGAAGAATAATCCTATCGGAGCATCCGGCAAGCTGGCAGAATACAACGCTGCCCGCAAGGCACTCGATGAAGAGAAAGCGGCATTGTTTGGATTAACGCAGCAACAAGCTGAAGCTCGGCTTTCGGTGAAAAAACTCAGGGATGAGTATTCTCTCTATAAGAAAGAGGCAGGCGATACGGTAGAAATCAACAACGGGCTTTCCATGTCGTGGGGAAAGATGCTTGGTGTAATCGGAGGAGCTACGGCATTGAAATCATTGGCTTCACAGATTGTCCGTGTCCGTGGAGAGTTCCAGTCCATGCAGACGGCTATTGAAACTATGGTGGGGAAAGATGTAGCCTCCGGACTGATGGCTCAACTGAAAGAAATGGCCAAGATTTCTCCGCTCACTCTTACAGATATGGTCGATGCCGAAAAGATGATGCTCGGCTTCAACATCCAGGCGGAAGACACGGTACGATACCTTCAGGCGTTGAGCGATATATCAATGGGAGACAGTGTTAAATTCAAATCGCTTACATTGGCATTCTCCCAAATGTCTGCCGCAGGCAAGCTCATGGGAAGCGACCTTAACCAGATGATAAATGCCGGATTCAACCCCCTGCAAATCATCTCCGAAAAGACAGGAAAATCCATCTCAACACTGAAAGACGAAATGTCAAAAGGAGCCGTTTCCGCAGAGATGGTGCAGCAGGCATTCATTGATGCCACCAGCGCAGGAGGCAAGTTCTATCAGATGTCTGAAAACGCATCCAAGACCATCAACGGACAGCTATCCATGATGCAGGATGCCTTGGACAATGCTTTTAACGAGATGGGACAAGCATCTGAGGGTGTAATCATGAAAGGAATACAGCTTACAACCACGCTAATACAAAACTATGAAACGGTAGGGAAAGTGTTGGTAGGTCTTGTGGCTACTTACGGAGCATATCGAACGGCTGTCATGTTGGCCACTATTGCCACAAGCAAACACACCATCGCAGAAGTAGCTTTGACAAATGCGAGGATTATTGCCCGGAAGGCTCAATTATTGCTTAACGCAGCCATGCTGACCAATCCGTATGTGGCAGTAGCTACGGTGATTACCGGACTGGTGGCAACCATGTGGGCATTGTCTGACAGTACTACAGCGGCTGAAAAGGCTCAGGAAAGGTTCTGCCAAAAATCGTCCGAAATGAAAAATAAGGAAGAAGAACGCAAAAAGAGCCTTGAAAGCCTTATAAGCACCATCAATGACGAAACTACTGCAACCGTAGCGAGAGCGGATGCTTTAAATAAGCTGAAAAGTGAATATCCTGACATTTTCAAAAAATATGTTGACGAAAAAGGGCATATAACCGACCTGATAGAGTTATGGAAGGAATACAACGACCAAGCATCCGTATCAAGCCGAGAATCCAAACAAAGGATGGTTGAAAACATTGACGCCCAAATAGCAGTTACGCAAAACAACCTTAATACAGCAAAGGCCAATTCAGATTGGGGAAGTGTAAAGAAATATCGTGAACAGCTTGAATCACTACAGAAGGAACGTGCCAAATGGGTCAAAGAGGTACTGACAGATGTAAACAGAGAACTTTCCGTTAAAGAGGAAGCTCCGAAAACCTATGCAGAGGATTATGAGCAAGCGCGCAAGGACTGGGAGGAAGCAAAGAAAGAATTGGAAAAGATTGAAGCTGAAAAGGATAAATTCACTTCCGAACAATACGAGAAAGCCAAGAAACGGGTGGAAACCACCGAAAAGTCGTACAAGAATCTTGGTGGTGTTACCTCCGATAAACCTATAAAAGACGCCCAAAAGGAAGCCGATCAACAAAAGAAAGAGCAGCAACAGCTTGCAGAAGAACTCCTTCAGATTCGTAGAACCAATCAGCAGAACGAAATCAACCTGATGGAAGATGGAGCTGAAAAGAAGCGTAGACAGATTGAGCTGGATTACCAGAAAGAAATCGACGAAATTAAGAAGCAACGTAAAAAATGGGAAGATGCACAAGGTGGAAAGCTTACGTCTGAACAGCGGGATGTATTGGGAAATCGTGCGTCAAATGCCATGCAATCACGTGAAAAAGGTCTAGCCGCAATTACAGACACTGAGAATCAGGCTGCTATTGAAGCTAACGAACGCTACCTGAAAAACTACGGAACGTTCATGCAAAAAAGACAGGCAATCACCGATGAGTACACCCGTAAAATATCAGAGGCCACTACTCAGGGAGACAAGGACATACTCCAGAAAGAAATGGAGAAGGCTCTTTCCTCCCTTGATCTTGAAAAACTGAAGCAAGGTATCAACTGGGAACTTGTCTTCGGTGACTTGGATAAGGTATCTAAAGAGTCCTTGAACAAAGTAAAGCAGCAGCTTAGAGATTTTAAGAACTCGGATGAGTATAAGAATATGGCTGTTGACCAGAAGAAGGTCGTTGACGAGGCGTTGAACAACATTCAATCAACCCTTATTGACAAAGGCGGATTGCTGGCCGATTTACCCGAACAGTTAAGCGAACTTGCCAAGGCACAGGAAGAACTGTTACAAGCCCAGGAGGAATACAACGAAGCCATGAGAAGCGGAACAGATGCACAGAAGGAAGCTGCCACGAAGAAACTGAATGATGCCCAGAAAAGACAGCAGAACGCTCAGGTCAATGTGCAGAAGTCAACGGACAAAACAACAAGCAACCTTATCGCTTTGTCGAATGTAATTACCCAGCTTGGTTCAAACTCAGAGATGTCCCTTTCTGAAATCGGAAGTCTGGCCAGTGATGTTGTTGATGTTTTTACAGAAGCAGGAAGTAAGATTGGTGGAATCATTGGAGCCGCATTTTCTCTTTTAGATGCCATCGGAACGCAGGGGCTTGATGGGTTTGTTGACAATCTTTTTGGTAGTGTTTTTAGGGCCGTTGGGGGAATATGGGACACATTGACCTTTGGACTTATCGGAAATAAGGAAAGTGACCCTTATTTGAAATACGATTTGGAAAAACTGACAATATCCAATCAAGATTTGAAAGCCTCTCTCGATAATCTGGCTGAGAAGATGGACGAAAGTGCTGTTGCAGATGCAACTGGACTTTACGAGCAGCAGAAGAAGAATATCGAGGAGCAGATGGCTAATACAAAAGAGATGATGCAACGTTCCGCCGCCGCATACAGCAATGGTTTCTTAGGAATAGGTGGTACCCACTCCAGCAACAAGAAAATCAACGACGCTATGTCTGCCGAGGACTGGAAACGTGTCAGTGAGGCAGCAGGGGTATCAGTTAAAAATGCCGGTGATTTCTGGAATCTGACCAGTGAGCAGATGTACAACGTGGCAAACAACGCCACCGACCTCTACTCAAAAATCAAGCAATACGCCGACGATGGATATCAGAATGCTTCGCAGTATATGGACAGCTACATCGAATACTGGAAACAGCTTGATGACCTGGAGGACACTTACCGCGAAAAACTGACCGACACCTCGTTCGACAGTGTACGGGATGAGTTCAAAGACAAACTTATTGATATGGAATCAGATGCAGAGGACTTTGCAGAAGATTTTGAGAAGATGATGCAGCAGGCTGTGGTGGAAAGCATGATGTCAGATACCTATGCAAACCGCTTGAAAGAATGGTACAAGAACTTTTCAAACTCGATGACGGACGGTACTTTGTCCAGCTTCGAACAAAGCAATCTCAAATCACAATGGGACCAGATGGTCAGTGATGCATTAGCTGAGCGTAACGCCATCATGCAGGCTATGGGATGGGAAGGTTCTTCTTCCGAGCAACAGTCGGCCTCCAGCCGCGGATTCGGTACGGAAATGACGCACGAGGATGCCGGGGAACTGAGCGGGCGGTTTACTGCCGTGTATGAGTCAAATCTTCGCATTGAGACAGCAGAGCAACAGCAGACCGTGGCCATTACAGAACTGCGAGGTTCCATTAGTGCCTTGACAGCACAAGCTACCGGAATTTACAACATTGCCGACGAGACACGTACCATTCTGGCCAATTCCTATCTGGAGTTGCAGCAAATCAGAGAGAACACGGGAGAAATTGTCAAACCAATCAAACAAATGCAGGCTGACATCGCCGAGGTGAAACATAATACAGCAAGACTATGACAGGAGATTTATTTATCAATGGGAAAGATGCATGGGGCACATGGGGTGTCCGAATGGGCGACGGTTTTCTCGATGCAATCGACGGATTCAATGAGATGAAAGACTACATTGAGAACGAAAGCCGATTGGAACATGGCAAACGTGTGATAACAGACAACGCAAAAGTGGATTCGCGCGAAATCACTCTTCAGTTCACCATTGAAGGCAGTTCGGAAAGTGATTACCGAAGCAAGAAGAAAGCCTTTCAGACAGAGATGGAGAAAGGAGCAGTAAATATCAAGGTACCGGTACTCGGAAATGAGGTTTACAAGCTGGTTTACTTGGGGAAAAGTGTTTCATACGGGTTGAGTTTAGACCGCTGTTTTGGTAAGATTTCGAGCAAGTTCGAGGAACCGAATCCGATGGACAGAAACGAATAACAAACATTCCCTTTATTGTTTCAAATGGAAGTCCTGATTATTCGGGCTTCCATTTTCTATTTCTGAACTTTGGGGATATGATTGAAATCAAAGACATATCTGACCAATTAAGATTTACCACCCCAATCAACAAGGGGGCCAAGGGAAAGTTTACACTGATGAAAGAGGACTACATCATACTCCCCTTCTCGGCGCCCTCTCCCATCCCGTTCAAACTGGGCGATTACGTGGATTTGGCCGGAGTATTGGACGACTCTCTGGGTGGCAAGCTGGCAAAAATCTATGAGATTGTTGACCTTCAAAAGCCTACCTATAACTCTTCAACTGGAGGATATGATTATAAATTAAGGCTGGATGCTTATTACTGGAAGTGGAAGAACAAGATATTCAAATATACTCCTGAACATGCAGGAAGCGAAGCGTCATGGTCACTCACTGCTGCACTTGATGTACAATTGGGAGTATTCCTTCGTAACCTCAAGGCATTGGGATATACCTATAGAGGGACAGACTTCACGTTCAGCATAGATTCGACCGTTGAGAACAAGGCCGTGGCGATGACCTATGACAACATGAATCTGTTGGATGCCTTGTTTTCTATGGCAGGGGAGGACAAGTGGAACTGTGATTGCTGGATAACGGACAACGTGATTCACTTCGGGCGTTGTGAGTTCGGCGACCCCGTTAAAATCGAGCGTGACGTGGAAGCGTCCTCTGTCACCCGCAGCGAGAGCCAGGGAACCTATGCCACCCGAATCTATGCGTTCGGTTCAACAAAGAATATCCCCACAAACTACCGTCCGACCGACGAGCAGGCCGTAGTGAACGGTGTGGTACAGAAACGTCTGATGCTTCCTGCCGATACTCCCTATATCGACGCATACGAAGGTATGTCGCAGGAAGAAGCCATCGAGGACGTGGTTGTTTTCGACGGTGTTTATCCCCGTCGTGTGGGCACTCTCTCCGATGTACATACCCGTACCGAAGAAGTGGAGAACGAGGACGGGACAAAAGATACCGTAACTTACTACCGATACAAGGACACCGGGCTTGAGTTCAAAGAGGAGTATATCATCGAAGGCCAAGAACTGAAAATCAGATTCCAGTCCGGAAAGCTGAACGGCATGGAGTTCGGCGTCATCTTCAACCCCACTCCGAAGGACGAGACCCGTGGAGATCAACTTTGGGAGATTGTCCGCAATGAAGATTATGGCCGACCATTACCGGATGATATGATGTATCCTGCCAACGACGATGAATATATTCTTTCAGGTTTTGATATCCAATTGGTGTCCGACCAGTATATTCCAGAAGCCGAGCAGGAACTGAAGGGAAAGGCGCAGAAGTACGCCGATAAGGTAAAAAAGGATGACGGTACCTATCCGACTACCCTAAGAAGCTCATGGGTTAAAGAGGATTTGATTTCACGAACTTTCGAATTTGGTCAACGTATCAATCTCGTAGATGATACATATTTTGAAAATGGACGCATTTCACGTGTCTTGGGATGGGAAATGAATCTTGATATTCCGTGGGATTCTCCAGTTTACACGATTGGGGAAAGTATGCCTTACTCTCGCATCGGTGAAATTGAAAGTGATGTCGAGTCCTTAACCTACAAGGGACAAACATATTTTGGAAAAGGCGGCGTATATCTTATCAAAGTAAACGATTCAACTGCTCCAAGTGATAGTAATACGTTTTCTGCACTACGGGCATTAAAAATGTTCCTTCGTAAGGACCAGTCGGACGGAACCAGTTTTCTGCTGAAGTTCGGTGAGTTTATCGATTCAATGATTGCCGGTAAGGGTGCCGGGATATTCCCGGATGGCCGCGGTCAGTTCGAGAGACTGGAGGTGCGTGGTGCAATGATTGTGAAGGAACTTATCTACAATCGGTGGTTCTCTCAGGAAGGCAATGTCACTTACTCTGAGGCGGGAACTATCGAACGGTTTGAACTTCTGTCGGACGGTACGTATGACCTGTATCTCCGACGTCGCTGGGATAATGATATAACCGCATTCAAAGCTCAGGACGTAAGTTACGGCTCTGTGAATAATCTTAACTCAACAGGCGAATATTATGATAGCTGGTTCCGTGTCCTAAGTGTCATGCAGGCAGAGAATAAGATTAATGTGGTTCTTTATCCTGATGAAGAGGTTCCTGGAGGGAAAAACTATGAACCCGCTGCTGGTATGGTGATTACCCGTCGTGGAAATGCCGTAGACGAAGAGAGACAAGGATTCTGGTACATATCATCGTACGAAGGCTGTATCTGTATGCTGGACGGTGTAACGAAACCTATACTCGAGGAATCTAACTACAGCATCATAATCGGTAAGCTGAAACGCTTGTCCCTCTTTGACAATCTTCCGATTAATTATCTCCAGTCGTATGTATACTGTCGTGGTATTGCCATACAGGACCTTATGCGAATAGACTATCAAGGTGTAGTTGTCGTACAACTCAATGACCGTGGCTTTTGGTCATTGGAGGTAGCTCAGAGTGATACTCCTTATACGGCTGGAAAAGAAACGGTAGATACTGTCTGGCATTACGGCTGTCGTTGGAAATGCCTTGTCACAGGGACGACTGACGAACCTCGCTATGCCAGCACCGGCTGGGCGATGATTGAGGGGAATCCGGCATTTACTATTGACATTGAAAGCGAAAACGGTTGGCAGTTTGACGGGAGTCAGCTTCAGGAAGAAGTAGTATTTACGACTTTAACCGTAACCGGACAACTTTACAACCGTGACGTGACAGACAGCATACTTAATACGGATGTAACCTGGACACGTGACACGGGCAACGTATCTGAGGATAATGCTTGGGCGATCAAGAGAGCTGATGCAGGTAAGACTCTTACACTAACACCGGACGATTTGGAAGCTGAATTTGGAAGGACTAAAATGGTATGTTCATTCAAGGCTACGGCTTTACTTCGTGACGGTCAGCAGACAGAAATAGCAGAACAAACAATAACATTCTAAATCATTATGATATGGTGGAAAGAATTTGTAAAAATACAATAAGAACAGATGCTAACGGTAATGTTATAAGGAGCTTTTTAAATAGCTTATATCTTGTCATTTTCGAATCTAACGGAAAGGAATATGTTCGAGGTGTATCAGGTGAGACCTTTTTAAGTGATTCTGATATTGCCGAAAAAATTGGGGAAGTATATGGATTTTCAGAATATAATCTGATACAAATTATCGTGCTATAATATGGGAATAAAAAGTAAAACAAAAAGATTGGATGTCAACTACACACCTCTCCAGATTAGTGGAAGTATAGAGGTTGTTGGTAGTGTTCCGGCACGACAGGTATACAGTGCGGACACTAAGGAATATACACCTGATTATTATCTTACACCTCTGGTACTGTTCCCGCGATGTAACGCTACCGATCCTAATTCGTATATTAAGAGTGGTTCAGTGAACGCATCCCTTACTAACATGAAGTGGTATCAGATAATCGGAACCCAGCGCACATTGATTAGTTCTGAAAATATCGACTACGAGATAACCACAGAGGGAGATTCTAAGGGACAGATTAAGGTAAAACGTAATCCTCCAGCTGCTTCATCGCTGGCTTTTGAATTTTACGCAGAATATGTCGATACCCGTACCAATCAGGTATATGTATTCCGCATGAGTACGGTCATTGCCGTATCGGAGGCAACACTCCCGGCACCAATTCTGAAGCTCGACAGTCCTGCAACCGTGGCGTGGAATCCGTTACGCAATCCGTTGACACGTAAGATAACCGCATCCGTGTTTGCCGGTGAATCTGACATAGCCTCAGACAAGCAGAAATGCAAGTTTTTCTGGTTCCGCATGAACGAAGGTAGTCTGGAACCTATTACTGATGGAAACGGTAACAATGACTGGGAAATTGAAGCAATAGAACACAATACTCTTACGATCAATCAGGATTATATCGGTGATGAACAAACTTATGTCTGCAAGCTGGGGTATTCGGCAGATGGCATTTTACCTGCTGCTCCTCCTGACGATGCTCCCACGGCAACAACCACCATCCGGCGACGCATACCTGAAGTGGAAGTCGACTGGAAAGGCGCACCCACGCAGGTTGCCGGAGGAACGGAGAAAGTTACGCTGGAAGCGTTCGTTACCGACGGAATGGGTGTTGTCCCGAATCCGGAAGAATGGCTCCGGTTTGTGTGGAATGTAAAATCTCCTTATTCGCAGAGCTACAGCAAGCAGGCTGAGGGCATCAAACCTACAATTACATTCATTCCCGGTATGATGCTGCAAGTCGAGGTCGAGGATCGTGGTCCGCAAGCTATACTTGTAGATGATACGGACGGTTCTGTATTGCAGGATGCTGACGGTAATGTACTTTTTGACAGAATTAACAATTAATCTATACGACTATGGCATTTTATATTAAAGTGACAAAACAGGTAGCAGATAAGATGAATCTTACTGCAATACGCAATAAGACTGCGGATGGTAACGTGCTGTTGTGGCAGGCTGACTTGAACCGGATTGAAGGTGATACAATATTTGACAGAGCAACTCGCGTGGGTGGCGTTGCATTGACTCCGCAGGCGGCTCGTCTGGAAACTGACGGTACAGAGAACCCGGCAGAAGTAACTACTCCGGATGAATACAAGGATGACGAACCTACTATCTTGCCGGAGTTCCCGGAAGATACTCCTACTGTCCTTCCGGAAGTAGACGATGAAACAACAACTGATCAGGAAGGAGGCGGCGATGAGTGAGGCAAGTGCAGTACGGCAGGTTGTGTTCTTACGCAAGGGTAGTGTATACATGCCCTTTTTGCAATCGAATATGGGAGACTTGTATCAGGAATACCAGGGTACAGCAAGTAGTCCGACTAATATTTCCCCAGACTTTACAACGATAACGCCCATGCTAAGTTATATTATTACATCGTCATTGGTTGCGGCCGGACTGGTCGTTCCCAACTCTGTTAAATGGTACTTCAATGACACTGAATTGACATTCGGTAGCGACAAGGTTTCAACGAATAACTTTAACGGGGAAACCGGACACTTTCAAAGTGTGCCGTATTCGGCTGGTGTACAGAATTACTTTGCTTTGAGGATCAAGAAAAACCTTGTCAAAGCATCCGGAGGTGCAGCATGTAACATCAAGGCTGAAGCTACTATTGCTGTAGGTAATACCTCCGACAAGGTGCAGGCTGTGTATAACATACCGATTACGGTGGGTGTTGGAAATAGTAAGCGTGTTACCATTATGGCAGGCGACAATAAGTTCTTTACACTCACCGACAAGGGTGATTCCTGTATACTGAAGGCTGTAGCATGGATAGGCAGTGATCAGTTGACGGCTAACCTGACATATAAATGGTATTCCCTGCAGTCCGGAACGTGGTCTGCAATAGGCGGACAGACAGGGCAGACATTATCTGTTAATAATGATATGGTCGATACGACCGGACAATTTAAGGTAGAAGTATATCAAGATGGAAACCTTATCGGCATGGATGTTCAGACGGTCATAGATGCAAGTGATCCGTTCGATATACTCCCCAACCCAAATCCTGAGAACGAAACCATCGAGCAGGGTTCCGGTGGTACCGTAGTCTATACACCGATACTTGTCAAAAGAGGTAGCACAACAAAATACAAGGATATGAAGTTCTTCTTCGTGTTCACGGATAGCGCTGGTAACATTCTTAATCCGGATACGGCTAAGGTTTCTTCTTATACAGGTACGGTAACGGAGGCTATGTGTGAGCAGGCTTCAGGTAATGTTGCAGTAGTAATAACAACGGAGGAATAGATATGATTGCAGAGAAGAAAACAGAGGTTAATTACCGTGTTAAGCCAGTGACCAGACTTCCATATCCGGCTGGTATCTATTCTGCCAGCATTAGCTATACGTGTTCGGCTAATGTGGCTCCCTATGTCGTATTCCAGCCGAACACGTCGCAGGATGCAGTCAGGTATGTGATGAACAAGGTAGGTACATGGCTGGGGACTGAGCAGGGCATGACACCGGCAGAGGATTATGCCAAAAACGGAGAAAATGCAACGTGGCTTCCGTTTGAACACTTCAATGCAATCGAGATTGAGCTTGCCCTGATTCAGTTTGCAAAGATCGGTCAGGCCATATTCTATGACCAGTATATGTTTAGCCAGAATGGTTTTGATGCTAACGGGAATATTACGTCCGATTATAAAGACTTTACTCCATCAATGGATAAGTTCATTCCGATGATTCTGTTTGATTTCCTAAAAGGCACCGGACATCTTGGTGGAAAGAGTATTCGTTTTGACGAGTACGGCCGAATTATTATGAAATCGGATATGGTATATGAGTGGAGGATCGTTAATAATGAACCGGTATCACATGTAACAGAATATCCCATTGATTTCAGCAAGGGATCATTGTTGGACGTATCTGCCGATGCTTATTATCGAAAGATTGATACGATTGTTATACCACCTACATCCGACGTTCCAGATGGATTCCAATTCCGGATTCGTGGTAGGTCTATTTCGAGAAATGATTCTCCCTCTGCAATTAAATCTACTTCTTCATTCTGTGCTAAGATTAACGACAGCTATCAAACATTTACTGAATGGGGAGTTGGACTTGGATATGTGGAGGAATATATCGTATCAAAAGGGGATGACGGATCATGGTATATTGCCACTACGAGAGAAATATCAGTTTATTAATTTGAATTTAAAATTTACGATTATGATACAGAAAAAATCTTTAAAAGACGCGATACAAAATCCTGAGATAATTTCAGTTGTGGGAGAACTTATCCCTGAAGCAACAAGTACAAATAAAGGATTGATGCCAGCTAAATATCGTTCTTACTATCCTATATTTGATTGGGGACTACTATCTAATAAATCTTTAATCAAAATAGGTAGAATGGAAAAGCAAAGATCTGCTATAAATCCTCTTGGAATGTTGATATGGGAAAGACATTCAGCAGGAGCTACATCGTTCTACACATTCTCAATAATCAATAGAGCTGAAGGTATTTATAATGGTATAAAAAATATCGGGCCAGGTCAACGGAACTGTAAATTTTATTATAAGGAGGAAGGAAATATGCTTTCATTGTATATGTTACAACCAACTTATATAACTGCTCAAGTAGTATTTGCCTTTATGGATGGTTTGGAGAATAAAAGATTTTTAAATGAGCCACAAGAAAATACAGATACAAGCGGGCTTATAGAAATTACAGAATAAAATAGTAGGCTATTCACAGCCTACTATTATCAAGGTTCTATTTCAACTGCGCCTTCTGGTAATGTATCAATACTTGATAAATCATCGTTTGTAATATTTAAAGAAACATGTTTGGTTATCCATATTTTGCCTAAAGAACCATTTTTTATATTTGTTTTAATATAAATAGACGTTGTATTGTCGTTACTATTGCGATAATAAGCTAATTTTAGTTCGACGCCACTTTTATTTTTAGACCCAAAAGATACTACATAAGGAGAAGGGTTAGGACCATGAGTAATAGCTAATAATAAAAGGCACTGTTGTTCGTTATTAAACCGTCCAAACTGTACTTGCATCATCGAACTAGCACGCTCATACGCGTCGCCATTTTTTATGGTTGTTAAATGTACCCAATTTGTTCCATTAAATAATTCTTTCATACTTGGGAATTTGATAGGAACTTTATTATTGACATCTAAAAGTCCTCCCACCCAGACAAATCATTACAATAACTGTAAGAAAAAGTCTGGGGGCATTTTACTCTATATTAATCTTTGTCCAACCATCTTCAAGTGATTCTGACGTTTCTTGAATATCTATGTTATTTGAAGATGTATCGATTACTAATAAACTAACACCATTCGACTCTGTTTTGCAAAGATATTCATAAATATTATTAGATGATAACTTGTAGTATAGAGCAATAAAACTGTTGTATCCAAGTACCAATTTTGCCATTTTTGAACCAGTTCTATATCCATCAAGTATAGCGTTAATGTATGCCCCAGTTCCACTTTGTAATATAATGAATCTATAAAGAATAGGTCTATACACGTCAGCTACATTTGGGTATCTTATTTTGTATGTCTTATTATTCAATAAATAGAAATACTTTTGATATTGTGATAAACCTTTAGTTTCCCCATTTACCACAGGCAAAAGTCCTCCCACGGAGCCGATTTGTCTATTCCTCTGTAAATATCTATCTTCGTGGAAAAATGGACAAGATAAAATACCGACTTGTATACAACCGCAAGAAACAACTGAACAAGCAAGGAACAGCACTCGTACAAGTCGAAGCATCACTCAATCAGCGCAAGATTTACTTTAAAACAAACATATATCTCAAGCCAGAACACTGGGATAGGCGAACCTCTCAGGTGTGTGATCATCCGCAATCCAACGACCTTAACGCTATGTTGTTTGAGTATGTTCTTCACTTGCAAGGAATAGAGCTGGCTCTATGGAAACGTGGAGTTCCAGCTACATTATCCTTACTGAAGGACGCGATGAAGAAGAACCGTCCGGTTAATGTAACTTTCCCCGTTTTTGCAAAGGAATACGTTACGCATTCTGATCGTCGAGAGAGTACAAAAGAGAATCTGTATACTACCATAACCGTGCTTCAGGAATTTAGACCAGGGATGGACTTTAAGGATATTACGTACACATTCCTGAAAGATTTCGAGGTGTATTTGCGTGAGAAAGGTAACGGGATAAATACCGTGGCTAAGCATTTGAGACAGCTCCGTACGCTGGTAAATGAGGCGATAAATCAGGGGTACATTCATGCAGACGCTTACCCATTCCGCAAGTTTAAAATTAAACAAGAACGAGGCCGGCATGAGTTCTTGACACCGGATGAATTAAAGAAGCTGGAGAACTTGGAAGTAAACGATAGAAAGTTGCGACACGTGCTCGATGCGTTCCTGTTTTGCTGTTATGTAGGATTAAGGTATTCTGACTTTTGCCAGCTCACTCCGGCTAACTTTATCCGTGTGAACGGGAAGAAGTGGCTACATTTTAAGTCGATTAAGACAGGCATTGAACTTCGGCTACCGCTGCATCTGTTATTCGAGGGGAAGGCTTTATCTATCCTTGATCGATACAATATAGCAGAGTTCGCCAGCCTTGGCAGTAATTCCGAAGTGAACAAGGCTCTGTCTGTTATTGCCGGTATGGCTCGAATCAAGAAGCATGTAACCTACCATACAGCACGTCATACCTGTGCGACTCTGTTGATCCATCAGGGAGTACCGATAACCACCGTTCAGAAGCTACTCGGTCACACTTCAGTTAAGACGACGGAGATTTATTCGGAGATACTTTCTAACACAATCGTAAGGGATTTGAAGGCAGTAAAAAGAAAGCGAGTTGTAAATAACTTTCAAAATTATGCTTCAGCTCGGTAGAGTATGGGTAGACTTGATAAGGCTCTACCTAAATTCTACTGACACGCCTTGTCACCCTTTTTGAAACCTTTTATTCTTTGTTCGTTTTTGCATCATTTATCTTCGCTGGAAAAGGGAGGTAAATGAGTAGATTTGTGTGTGAAATAGTAGTTGCGCCCATGAGCGTGTTCCATTACCGGAATGCGCTTGTGGGCGTTTTTGTTTAATTTAAAACCTTAATTGTATGAAAAGATTCGTTTTCATGTGTGTTGCACTATTGATGTGCGTGGTGAGTGTTTTTGCGGAAACTTCCGCTAGTGTAGAACCTTCTGTACCAGAGTTCCTGACCGGATTTGCCAGCTTCACCGGACTTGTTACTGTAGTGGTGCCTTCGGTTGTCGGTTTTATCGCTTCTAAACTCCAGAACCCTATGAACAAGTGGGTAACAATGTGGGTGACGGCGGTAGTCGGCGTAGTCGTAACCTTCTTCAGTTGGTGGATGAATCTCGGCTTTCCGCCTTCGGATGCAAGTATCTGGATAGTATTGATTGACTCGTTATTCGTAGCACTGGCATCAACTGGTATCGTTTCGGTGGTAACGTCGGAATGGTTGGCCAAGCTGTTTGGTTCTAAGACAAAGACAGAGTAATGCAGAACCTAGTTACCATCATAGCCCCGCAGCTGCTAGTTGCTGGGGCTTACTCATTCGTAGGAGAGATAAAAGGGGTAGTGTTCGAACTCCGATGGATGCTGGCTTTCATTGTCGTGATGATCGTAGCGGATTTCGTTCTGGGTATCATCGACAGCGTGGTAAAACGTGGTGAGGATTTCCGATTCAGCAGGGCTGGGCGGCGGACGATGTGTAAGTTCATCGAGTATAATTCGTACCTGGTACTAGGATTCATGCTGGGTATTGCTATTCTCCAGCCGGTCGGTATTTGTTCCTATACAATTAGCTCCATGTGCGGGTTAGGGCTGGCTATTGTTTTCGAGTTTGATAGTATCATGGAGCATATATGTGCCATACATGGAATTAAGAATAAGATTTCCATTAAGAGGCTGCTGGTTGGATACATCAAGAAGAAATATGCTACAGCTGGGGAAATAATCGAAGAAGTAACAAAAGAGGAGGAAAAGAAATGAATAAGATAGATGCGATCGTAGTTCACTGTTCGGCCACACGTGCAGGACAGGATATAGGTAGAAAAGAGATTAATCAGATGCACGTGGCTCGTGGTTTCCAGTGTATCGGGTATAATTATGTGGTAAGATTAGACGGTACGGTAGAAGTTGGCCGCAGTCTGACCATCGACGGCGCCCACTGTAATTCTAAGGGATTTTCCGGAGTATCGTACAATAAGCATAGTATCGGTATCTGCTATGTTGGTGGATTGGATGCACACGGTAAGGCGGCCGACACCAGAACGCCGGAACAGAAGAAGGCACTCCGTGAATTGATTGGCAAGCTGATTAAGCAGTACCCTGATATTAAGGAAGTGTTAGGACATCGTGATACCAGTCCTGATCTCGATGGTGACGGTATTGTGGAACCGAAGGAATGGACTAAGATGTGTCCTTGCTTCGACGCTAAGGAGGAATACAAAGATTTGCTCCCATGAAACTCTATAACTACATAATTAAGAAGGTGAGTTGGTGTATTACGCTGGCTTCCTTCATGTGTATGTTATTTGTTTGTTCCTGCCGGACGGTTAAGTATGTTCCAGTGGAAACGATAAAGATTGATACGACATACATCAACAAGTTGCAGCGTGATAGCATCTACATGCTTGACAGCGTATATGTAAAGGAAAAGGGAGATACAGTCTTGATTGAAAAGTATAAGTATCTATATCGTGACAAGCTGGTAAGAGATACACTATATATGGCTAAAACGGATAGCATCCAAGTTCCTTATCCGGTCGAAAAGGAACTCACCAGATGGCAACAGTTTCGGATGGATTTCGGAGGATGGGCTATGTGTATTGTGGTAATATCAATACTAATACTGATTGTATATAAAATAAAGAAATGATATCTTTGTCTTGTAGAATTCGCTTTATGTAAAACAAACCAAAGCCCCAACCAGATTAATATCCGGAAGGGGCTTTGTTTTTTCAGATAAAATCCCCATCTTTGTAGTGCGTTACATATTTAGTTAGAAAGCAAAAGTATTTTGCTGGCAACGGCAGCGGGCATTATGTATTATTGTCCGCCGCTTTCCGTATATATACGGTTTCGCCCCGTGTAGAGTATTAATGTACCTACTGCTTTCTAACAAAGTGTAACGCAACGGGTAGCGGGACCGTTTTTCTTTTCCTGCCATAAAATCTTTTCTATGCGTTACACTCTATCGAAAGAATTTATCGGTTATGGACATTATCGTTTGACGGTTAAGGATGAATCAGGAAAGGAGATATCTGCCATTACTGGAGATACAGACTTAGTTGGTCGGCTATCCAGTGAGCTGGAGGATGAAAAGAGAAAAGCTATTGATGAAGCAATAGAATATGTGTTGGTAAATGGGGAATAAGGTGTAAATTCCCCATTTTTTATGCAAATGTTGTACAATAGTTGTACTAAGAATAAAATATCCCTTATATTTTTATATTTAATCTGTTGATTATAAGTGTTATGTAATTTTTTAGAAGGGATAAGTTTGTAATATTCCTAATGGTTTAAAGCAAAATCGTGTGCGTAACCATTGTTTTGAGGTCAATATGCCATAATTTACCGCTTAAAACCTCTCCGTATCCGGCAATAATCTTTAAAACTTCGTTGGCTTGGGCACAGCCAATCAGACCGGGAGTTACTCCTAATACGCCTTTAGGCGGGGCTGGCATGGATAGCATTTCTTCTTCGTCGGGGAAAAGGTCACGGTAGTTTTTACCTCCCTGGTAATTGAATACAGATACTTGTCCGTCGAAAGCGCGGATAGCTCCATACACATATACCTTATTCAATAGGACACAGGTATCATTTATCAGATAACGTGTCTGGAAATTATCGCATCCGTCGACTACAATATCGTACTGGCTGATGATTTCCTGTGCATTTTCCTTTGTCAGGCGTGTGGGGTAGGCTTTAAATGTAATATTGCTGTTCAGCTTTTCCAATCGTTGCTTGGCGCAAAGGGCCTTAGGCATTCCTATTTCAGTTTCGTTATATAATATCTGCCGTTGCAAGTTGGTTTCGCTTACCTTATCGTCATCCACAAGTCCGATAGTGCCGATTCCTGCACCGGTGAGGTAAGTAGCTATGGGAGATCCCAATCCTCCTACGCCTACAATCAGTACTTTGGCCTGACTCAATAAGGCTTGTCCTTTTTCTCCGATTTCATCCAGTAAGATCTGGCGGTTGTATCTTTCTCTTTCTTTCTCTGTCAGTTGCATAAGTGATATTATAAAAAAGAAAGGTATCCGGATTCTATTCTTATCAGTTTGCCCCGGATACCTTTCGTGTATGGTTGGGTTCTTCCTTTTTATTGGTTGGCGGCAACCGTACGGTGGAGTTGCGCGATATGGTCGAATGAGGCATCCCAGTCTTTCCATACCGGTTCACGTCCGATAGCCTTGAGTGCTTTTTCAACTTCTACGGCTGTACGTTCGTCGCTGACGTGGAACTGTTCCAGCGCTTGCGGGTAAGTGTAGTAACCTCCCGGCTCGGTCTTGCTCTCGGCACTCATGGTCGTTACCCCGAGTGTTGCCATGTGGTCGCGGATATTGGCTGGTTCACGGGTAGAATAAGAGATATCTACATCGTGATCGAATATACGCATGGCAAATGTTACCTGAGCCAGCTCCTTGTCGCTCATGATGACATTGGGCTGGAATCCTTCATTCTCTGCTGGACGCATGCGCGGGAAGTTGACACTGTATTTCGTTTTCCAGTAATGTTTCTGCAGATAGCGCAAGTGATAAGCCATCATTGTCACATCTGTACGCCAGTCTTCCAGTCCGATAAGAACGCCCATGCCGATAGAATGAACACCAGCCTGTCCCATACGGTCGAAGCCGTTTACACGCCATTCGAATTTCGATTTCATGCCACGCGGGTGATAAATGTTGTAACGTGCTTTGTTGTATGTTTCCTGAAAGCAGATTACTCCGTTCAGACCGTGGTTGACCAGTTCGGCATATTCTTCAGTTTTAAGCGGCATTACCTCAATTTTCAAGTTAGAGAAATACGGTTTTGCCAGATCGAGAGCCTTTGCGATGTAAGGTACTCCTGCCTTTGCCGGATTTTCTCCCGTTACAATCAACAGGTTTTCGAACGGGCCGAGTTTCTTAATGGCACGGTATTCGTTCTCTATTTCTTCCGGCGTAAGGATGGTACGTGCCATCGGATTGCTGATATGAAAGCCGCAGTACACACACGAGTTGGTACATGAGTTGGTAATGTATAGCGGGATAAACATAGATATAGTCTTTCCGAAACGTTCTTCGGTATATTTACGACTCAAATGTGCCATTGGTTCGAGATACTTCTCGGCGGCAGGCGAAATCAGTGCCATAAAGTCGTCTACGTCGCAGTGTGACTTTCCCAAAGCCCGTATAACGTCGGCTTCGGTTTTTGAGTAGATGGCTTTGGTGGTTTCTTCCCAGCTTATTTTTTCTAATTCGTCACTAAACATGATATTTATGGCTAGTTTTCAATTATTTGTATACATTCCGCTATTCTGACAGATAGCGGAATGATTGGTTATTAAATGATTACTTAAGGTTCGATAAGTCGCGTGATAACTTCATTGCACAGAAGTTAGGACCGCACATCGTGCAGTATTCACCATCTGTGTGACGACCTTCGTTAAAATATTCCAGCGCACGGTCTGGATCAAGACTCAAGTGGAACTGGTCGCGCCAGCGGAACTCGTAACGTGCCTTACTCAAGGCATTGTCACGTATCTGTGCACCCGGATGACCTTTGGCCAGGTCGGCTGCATGAGCTGCTATCTTGTATGTGATGACTCCGGTACGTACATCCTCGCGGTTAGGCAATCCCAAATGTTCTTTTGGAGTAACATAACACAGCATTGCTGTACCCAGCCAACCAATCTGAGCGGCTCCGATAGCAGATGTGATGTGGTCGTAGCCGGGAGCGATGTCAGTAACCAACGGGCCGAGGGTATAGAACGGTGCGTTATGGCAGTGGCTGATCTGGCGTTCCATGTTTTCTTTGATTTTGTGCAAGGGCACATGTCCCGGACCTTCGATGAATGCCTGTACATTCTTGGCCCATGCGCGTACAACCAGTTCGCCCATTGTATCAAGTTCTGCAAACTGGGCCTCATCGTTCGCATCGGCGATACATCCCGGACGCAGACCGTCGCCCAATGATACGGCAACATCGTATTGTGCAAGTATATCACAAATATCGTCGAAGTGCTCGTAAAGGAATGATTCCTGATCGTGTACCAGACACCATTTACTCATGATACTACCTCCGCGTGATACGATACCGCACAAACGCTTGTCGGCAAGATGTACATTGTGACGGCGTATACCAGCATGGATGGTGAAATAGTCGACTCCCTGTTCGCACTGTTCGATTAGCGTATCGCGGTAAATTTTCCACGTCAGGTCTTCTACCTTACCGTTAACCTTTTCCAATGCCTGATAGATAGGTACAGTACCTACCGGAACCGGGCAGTTGCGTACAATCCATTCACGGGTTTCGTGAATGTTGTCGCCGGTAGAGAGATCCATCAGCGTGTCGCCTCCCCATTTACAGCTCCATACGGCCTTGTCCACTTCTTCATCGATGCTGGAAGTGGTAGCTGAGTTACCGATGTTGGTATTGATCTTTACCAAGAAATTTCGTCCGATAATCATCGGTTCCGACTCCGGATGGTTGATATTTGCTGGCAAAACGGCACGACCGGCTGCTATCTCGTCGCGTACAAATTCGGGAGTGATATACGTATCGATACCCAGTTCTTTGCAGTTCATGTTCTCGCGGATAGCCACATATTCCATTTCCGGGGTGATAATACCTTGCTTGGCATAATACATCTGCGTACAACACTTTCCAGCTTTAGCGCGGTAAGGCAAAGCGATATGCTCGAAACGCAGATGGTCGAGTGAATGGTCGTCGCGGCGCATCTTGCCATATTCTGAAGTGATGGAAGGCAATTGTTCCACATCGCCACGTTCCAGAATCCAGCTTTCGCGCATACGGGGAAGACCTTTCTTCAGGTCGATTTCGATATTCGGGTCACTGAACGGACCACTTGTGTCGTAAACATAAACCGGTGCATTGGGAGTTGTAACCTTTTCTCCGTTGACTACAGTTACGGTAGGAGTAAGGTTTACTTTCTGCATTCCCACCTTGATGAAGGGGAAAAGTGTTCCTTGCATGTAGGCCTTTTCAGCATGTGCGTATGCTCTTTTGTCTTTTTCTTTATCCATGAAATAGATGGTTATTCGTTTAAAAATGATGTTAGCGGAGAGGAAGCAGAAGCTACCAGATTTTCTGACTGGATACCCAGTCCTGCTTCGTAGGCGCGTCTGCCGGCAATGACGGCTTCCTTGAAAGCTTTTGCCATTTCAACCGGATTTCCGGCTACAGCGATGGCTGTATTGACCAGACAAGCTGATGCACCCATTTCCATTGCTTCAGCAGCATGGCTTGGAGCGCCGATACCTGCATCGACAACAACCGGTACATTGCTCTGCTCGATGATAATACGCAGAAAGTCGCGTGTCTGCAATCCTTTGTTGGTTCCGATAGGAGCGGCAAGCGGCATAACAGTAGCTGCTCCGGCTTCTTCCAGACGTTTACACAAAGTCGGGTCTGCCTGACAGTAAGGCAATACCACGAATCCCAGTTTTACCAGTTGTTCTGTTGCTTTCAGCGTTTCAGTAGAATCAGGCAACAAATAACGCGGATCCGGATGAATTTCCAGTTTCAGCCAGTTGGTTCCGAAAGCTTCACGTGCCATTTGTGCGGCAAAAACAGCTTCTTCGGCCGTGCGTACGCCTGAAGTGTTAGGTAATAGCTGTATATGCGGATGAATAATATGGCGCAGCATGTCGTCTTCCTTGTTTTCGAGTTCGATACGTTTCATGGCAACTGTTACCATTTCAGTACCCGATGCCAGAATAGCATCTTCCATGAGTTGATTTGAATTGAACTTGCCGGTTCCCAAAAACAAGCGGGATTCAAATTCTTTTCCGGCAATAATAAGTTTTTCCATTGTATCTATTTTGTTTTGAGTTTTTAGAATCTATATTCTTTTAATATATACTTTGTTTGGAGGAACGGATCGCTTCTAGTATACGGTGTGTCTCATCAACCGGATTGTCTGCCCGTAGAATCGTTCCACTCAGGGCGATACCTGTAACTCCTGTTTGCATGATAGCAGGAATATCATCGTATGTGATACCTCCGATAGCTACGATGGGCAGGTTGATGCCGGTAGCTTTCATTTGCGATACGATAGAAGTATACCCTTCCAGCCCGAGAATCGGACTCAGATTCTTTTTGGTAGTGGTAAAACGGAATGGGCCACAACCGATGTAATCGGCTCCTGCCTGATAGTGCATCTGCACGTCTTCGAAGGTATTTGCTGTACCTCCGATAATGAAATCTTTACCCAAAATCTGCCGTGCTTCAGCAATGGGCATATCCTTTTTCCCCAGATGAACTCCGTCGGCATGCAATTCCTTTACCAGTTCCACCTGATCGTCGATTATAAAGGTAGCTCCGTATTCCTTACATAAGGCTTGTACACGTACAGCTTCCGTACGGACTTCTTCGGGAGTGGCATCTTTCATACGCAGTTGAATCCAGCGGCATCCCCCCTCGAGCGCCATACGTGCCGAATCATAATAAGAATATCGGTCGGTAAAATGTGTGATAAACTGTAGATCCATTGCCTTATCCTCCGCATGCAGCTTTAATGATGACCAGACTGTCGCCTTCCTGTATTTCCTGTTCTGCCCACTGGCTGCGAGGAATCATGCGGTTATTTAATGCGATGGCTACACCTTGCGACGGTAGTTCCAGTTGCACGGCCAGAGCCGAAATGGTATTTCCTGTGGTAAGTTCCACCTCTTTGTTGTTGACTTGTACTTTCATATATAAATAATGTATTAGTGAAAGTAATAACAAAGAGCTGTCCCGAGATCCGGAGAAGATGTAATAGACAAATAACAATCCCTTCGGCGGTACTAACCGCATCAGGTGCTTAGGGTATGATCTCAGCCCGGAATGGGCACCCCTTTGTTTTTACTCGTTGGCAAAGATACACTTTTTGATGTATTTCTTTATCTTTTTTGCATTGTTTTTCTTTTATTTTTAAGACTTCACTTTCGTATGTTCCTATCTGTAATATGGGTTGTATTTCCCGTAATATGGTTAGGTCGCAATTGAAACAGAAGTTTTATTTTTGCATCGTTTACTAAAAATGGAAGATTATGTACATTGAAAAAATCAATTCTCCTGCCGATGTAAAGGCGTTGTCTGTAGAACAAATGGAAGTGCTGGCTACCGAGGTACGTCAGGCTTTGCTGCATAAACTGAGTGAACACGGAGGACATATCGGTCCGAACTTAGGTATGGTAGAAGCAACCATTGCTCTGCATTATGTGTTCAATTCGCCACACGATAAGATTGTATACGACGTATCACACCAGAGCTATACGCATAAAATATTGACCGGAAGAAAAGAGGCTTTCCTGAATGCAGCCGATTATGATAAAGTGTCCGGCTATACGAATCCTCAGGAAAGCGAACACGATTTCTTCACTATCGGACATACTTCGACTTCGGTCAGCCTGGCTTGCGGACTGGTGAAGGCGCGCGACCTGAAGGGAGGTGATGAAAACATTATCGCAGTCATTGGGGATGGTTCTTTAAGCGGAGGAGAGGCTTACGAAGGCTTGAGCAATGCGGGAGAGAACGGAACAAACATGATTATCGTGGTAAACGATAACGAGATGTCCATTGCCGAAAATCATGGTGGTCTGTATCAGAATCTGCGTCTGTTGCGTGAAACGGAAGGTAAAGCTGAATGTAATTTCTTCCGTTCACTGGGATTGGATTATAGGTTTGTGAAGGACGGGAACGACATTGCTTCGCTGATTGCTGCCTTTAAAGCCGTAAAAGATACAACGCGTCCGGTGGTAGTTCACATTCATACGCTGAAGGGGAAGGGGTATTTGCCTGCCGAAACTCACAAGGAGCAATGGCACTGGGGGATGCCTTTCGATTTGAAGACCGGGGCTCCGAAATATGATTTTTCGGGAGTGGAGGATTATTCCGACCTGACTGCGAAGTTTTTACTTGATGAAATAAAGAAAGACAAGTCGGTGGTTGCCATAACATCTGGTACTCCTTCTGTTATCGGGTTTACTCCTGAACGCAGACAGCAGGCGGGACGTCAGTTTGTCGATGTGGGCATTGCCGAAGAACATGCCGTTGCACTGGCTTCCGGTATTGCAGCCGGTGGCGGAAAACCCGTCTATGGGGTATATAGTTCGTTTATCCAGCGCACGTACGACCAGCTTTCTCAGGATTTGTGCATCAATAACAATCCGGCTACGATTGTTGTCTTTATGGGAACCATCGCAGGAATGAACGATGAAACTCATCTGGGTTTCTTCGATATTCCGTTGATTTGCAATATTCCCAACATGGTTTATCTGGCTCCGACCTGTAAGGAAGAGTATTTTGCCATGCTGAAATGGTCTATTCATCAGAATAAGTATCCGGTTGCCATTCGTGTTCCGGGAGCCTCTGTTGTTTCTGGTAATCAGACGTACGATACTGATTACAGCGATTTGAATCACTATAAGCTGGTTCGGAAAGGAGAGAAAGTCGCCATTTTAGGTTTGGGAGCATTTTATTCGCTGGGAGAAGCTGTCGCGAAACGTCTGAAAGAGGAAACCGGAATAGAAGCGACATTGATAAATCCACGTTACATTACCGGGCTGGATGTTGCGATGTTGGAAGACCTGAAACAGTCACATTCGTTGGTCGTAACTTTGGAAGACGGCGAGATAGACGGTGGATTTGGTGAGAAGATTGCTCGTTTCTATGGTGATTCGGACATGAAGGTCTTGACTTACGGTGTTCGTAAAGAGTTTGCCGACCGTTATATTACAGAGGAGCTGCTGAAAGAAAACCGGTTGACTGAACCGCAGATTGTAGAAGATATTCGTAAGTTCTGTTGAGAGCAAGGTCTTGAGATGCTCAAATTATCGGTTCTCAAGTAAGGATAGGAGTCTATGAAAACGCTATTTTCAGGAAGATGGACCTGTAATGTAAGGCTTGACTGATAGTTTATTTACAATAAGAGGTAAGGATTTTCAGTACTAAAATGAGTATTGTTTGCTGATTGCTTCCCGATAGGTTTTCTCAAATAGGCGAGGGCTTCATTCTTGAAATGAATACTCCGGAGGGTATTGATTATCATTTCAAAAACGAAAAGCATCGTATCAGGCTCTGTGTAGAGTTATGATACGATGCTTTTCTTTGTTCTCAAGGTGTTTAAACTTCAGATTTAAAGTTTCTCTTTATTAAGAATTGATTTAGACACCTCTTTTTATGTTTATTCCCTTTGAGATTGTTATTCTTTTTAAGTTGGGGATTGTTGGGAATCCTCCTCCTTGCTTTTATGGCTTATAGGGAACTTGCCAGTCATCTCTGCCTGTTTGGGCTTATTTAATCCATTCTCTTCCCAAACTTAGTGTGCAGAGTGATTCGATACGGATGGTGAAATCACCCAGACTGTTCGGTATGTAAGGATAGAGCTGTGGGTTTGCATTGGAGTATGGCAAGTATTTAACTTTGATAACTCGCATCGTCCCTTCCGGATCGCGACGTCCGTCGTTGTTGTCCACCATGTACAATGTATCGATAAATCCTTCCTCGTCGAATGCTGCTCCCCATAGTGTGACAGCATGTGTCGACCATTTTCTACCTATATTAACAATGAATAAAACACCCTTTTGCGATGACAATGCCTCTTTGATAATCGCATTGAAATTCTCGCGTGTCAGGTTCGTTCCTACATATTCCTGTCCCAAGGAGCGAGTTCCCAGTTGCTGGTGGAAGAATCCTGCGGCAGGATTGATAGGGTCTGATTCATATATCTTGTTGTGGAATACTCCGTTGAAGAACCAGTTGATAGCTTTCAGTGGATAATTTCCCTGGTTCGGGAAATTTCTTTTGTAGAGCTGGAAGATGTCGCTGTGTAACATGTCGACGGGTACGGCTTGCGGACCCTTGTAGGCCTTGACCGCCTCTGTTTCACCGTTTTGCTTCAGCCACCAGTGAATCAGGTTGGATGTCGCGGCGGCCCAGCACATCAGTCCGTCGCCTTTGGATGTTACGTCCGATGGATCGATCTTGTTACAGTCAAACCATCCGCAGTCTTTTACCCATTTCAACTGAGTATGGTCTATGTTCCATTGCTCGGGAGTCGGTTCTTTCACCCCATAGACCCATTTTGTCTTACCGGCAAATGTATCGGGCTTATTTCCTTTCTGTACGTTGATGCGGTAAGTGATTTCTTTACCGGCTTCCAGCTTGTCCAGTGATTTTCCTTCCAGTGTTTCGGGAACCTGTGCAATGGTCTCTTTTCCTTCTATCTGGATGCGTATCCAGCCTTCTGAGCGCAAGGCTTTTGTTTCTTGTGGGCACAGCAAGGCCGTCCATGTCTGGTTGTCTGCCTGCTTCAATGGCGTAATCCATTCATAGTGGGACGGAGCATCTAATGTACCGTTGGCTAGATTGAATGGCAGCACACAAGGAGTATGTATGCTGATTTTTGCCTGTTGCAGCTGGGAAGCCGTATACGAATGATCCTTACTTTCCAGCACGATGTGCAGACGGTTTAGAGCATGACTGAAGTTTAGATGTACTTTTTCTCCTGATTGAACCTGAGTTTTTGCCAGCAACAAGTCCGAGCGGCGGTAACCTGCGCCTTGCTGGTCCGTTTCAATCGAATGAGAATAGTTGGATGAAAGCTGACTTGCCTGATAAAGGCGTTGCATGGAAGCGATGTGCCATGCAGTAAATTGTACCTGATCTCCCAGTTCTTTCCAGTATATCTCAGGTTTCCATACGCCGTTTTCCAGATGAAGTATATATTGCTTTGTATGTCCGTTGGCAACGTTTTGTGCATATACCAGCAGGGAGTCGCCTTCTTCAAAGTGCCCGCTGCCATCGGTGTTTATTACAGCTCGTGAAGCCTTCAGTGACATATCCCATTCAACCCGGTTGTCAGAAACTGGCATTGCTTCGTTTTCCGGTATGTTTCTGGAACACGAAGCAATGCAAAGAGTCAACAAGCTAGTTCTTAGAAAAGTTGTTAAGTATGAAACCTTATTCATCATTTTTATTGTTCCTTGATATGTATAATTATGTTGCTTTTATGAAAAGGAACAACGGATGAATCGAAAAAGGTTCTTCTTTGACGGTTATTTTAATATTAATTAGGAAATACTTTTCTCAGACGCTGTAGCTCGCTTATTTATTTCTGGTGACGGTATAAAGTACTTTACCTTCTTTGTTTATCATGTGCAGGTTCAGCACTTTCTTGTCGGCTGTTATCAGTGAAAATCCGGTTTCACTGCTACAGAATTTTGTGCCGTCGATAGGCTTGACTTCCCGACCCAATGAACCGGAAGTGTTTACAACATAGTCGATGGAGCTGTTCGGCTGGCGGACATGCTGGAAGTTATGTATATGTCCGCATAAGTACATATCTACATTTTTATGCTTGCGAAGTATAGCGTCCAGACGTTTCTGTAAATCGGTACGTTCGGAAGTGCTCTTGTCTGTATCTGCATAAATAGGGTGATGGCCTACTACCAGTACCCAGTCTTCCTTGGCTGTAGTAAGTACTGAGTCTACCCATGCAAGTTCCTTGTTCATATCCTGTTTGCAGGCATCAGTATATTTTTCGGTGTCCTTCCGGTATTTATCCAGCAGAGGAGCCGTATCTACCATAACCAGTCGTACGGTTACGCCGTCATTTTCTTCTACGCGAGTGTAATAGCGGTCGGGCATTCTCCAGCGTGCACTTACGTTGCTGTAGTCGATGACAGCCTGAGTGTTGCCTCGATACTCATGGTTGCCAAGCACCGGATACCAGGGAATCATCAGGTCCGGATGACTGTAGATAAGTTCGTAGTTCGTCATCCATAACGGATCGTTTACGCTGCGGACACCTTCAAAGTGATGAACGTCGCCGGCAGCTACTACAAATTCGATATCGACATTCTCTGCCATTTTGCCCATCAGTTCGGCAATGGGCTTCTGGTCGTAGTAACCGTTTCGTCCCAAGTCATTGGCTAAGATAAAGTTGACTGGCTTTTCCAGTTTTTTCCATTCCGTTGCGTTTTGGGCAAATCCGCTTATAGCGGCAAGAGCGACACACAGTGTGATAAATGTTTTCTTGATTGAATTCATATAGGTTGTGTTTTAAATACTATGCAAAGTTGGATGCAGAATCTGAAAAGAATATGAATCTTTGTATCCCTTGAAAAGTTTTTTGTGGAAAAGAAAAGGTCCGAAACAGAAAATATTCCGAACCTTTTTTGTTTGACAAAGTTTCTATATACAATTTAGAAATGATTATTTTGTTCCGTAAGCACCAAAGCGAGCTTCTACTTTCGGAGAAGTATAAGTCTGTCCGTTTATGCTCAAGCCTTCTGTTCCGAAATAAGGAGCCATAGCTTCATCGTTTCCGTTGTAAGCACCTGTCAGGACCGGAGAACCAGCTTGTACATGGAAGTCCCATGCATCTTGATAGATATAATCGGTCAGTGCTACGTCGTTGATCGGGAAGTTGACGAATTTCGGATCATTGATAGCACATTCTGCTTCGGTTTTGGTAATGATACTGTGTGCATCTACCACTCCTTCATAATAGTTTTTGTGAGCGTAAGCATATCCTTCCCATGAATAAGCAACGCCCGATTCGTCTGTGAATACTACATCACTCTTCTGAGTTCCTGAGGCGTAGTAATTATAGTCGATGACTGACTGGCTGCAATATCCTTCATCCGGATTGTTTGGCTTGTCATAGTTAGGAGTCATGGCTCTGAACTTACAGTTTACCATCAGGTTGTTGAATACATTGGCAAATGCATTCTTTTCTACATAAACACATCCGCCTTTTTCTCCGTCACGACGCCAGCCGGCATTGATGATTGTATTGTTGTAGGCCTGGATTTTTGCCATTCCACGGTCTTCACTCTGACCTGAGCTTGACAGTTTCAATCCGTTGGTGTTCGGGCTGAACATGATGTTTCCTGCGACGTCGGCTACACAACCCGCTTTCATATTTACTGCTTCAGCACCGTCGTATCCGTTGGCTGCGGAAATATTGTTGGCAACGATTGCCTTACCTCCCATCAGGTAGATACCGTCCGACCAGCCGTTACGCAGGATAGAATTAGTAATGACATAACGTCCGTTGATGTTGTCGGTTGTAATCTGCGGGTAAGCATCATCGCCGGCCGTATAGATACCTGCGCTGGCTGCCGGAGAACCTTCAATGACCTGAGCACCGGTATATTCGATGATGGTGTGATCTATCAGCATTTCTCCACAGGTAGAAGTTGCTACGATACCTCCCCACAAACCTTCCAATGCATTTGCTTCTGTACGTTCATCTTCCGGAACCGAGAATAAAACTGGTTTTTCGGCAGTACCTTCACAGTACAAGTTTCCGTTTACGGTAAATTCTATAGGGGCATGGTTGGCTCCAACTCCGGCAGTGCTTACGATGATTTGCGCTCCTGCTTTGATGATGAGGCTTTTTCCTTCTGGAACAGTGTAATGGTTGGTCAGGTTTACGATAGTATCGCTTGGCCATACGATGACATTGCTGTCGGTTTGACTCTCATTTTCCTCGGTTCCCGGAGTTTCCGTGTTGTTCCCGTTTGAAACAGTTTCATCTTCCGAGCAGGCAGTCATGAAAGATAATGCTACCAAGGCTGTACCAGCCAGCAAATAATTTTTCAGTTTCATTTTGTAATTAATTTTGTTGTTAGTGTCTGATTTATAATTGGATTATAGTTTGTATCTGATGCCTAGCATGAACGATTGTCCGTGCCATTCCTTACGTTCGATGACATTGCCGTTCTTGCGCTCTGAGTTTACACTTTCCGTGTGAGGACCGCTCTGAATGAAACGGAGCAGGGGAGTATCCAGCAGGTTGGATGCTTTGGCAAAAAGGCTGATGCCGTTTTTGAAACTTTTTTCCACGGAAGCATCCAGCTGCATATAGCCGTCTTCCCAGATATCGTCGTTATACCAGTTGGAGATGTCGCTCAGGCGCTTGCCGGTATAACTGCCGGCGATTTGTCCTTCCCAGCCGTATTTGGTGCTCTTGAAGAGCAAAGACAGATTAGCTACGTGGGCAGCCTGTCCGAACAGCGGACGAGTCTGTGAAACACTTTTTACGTCATTACCTTCCATGATACGCTTGCTTGTGGTGATGGAAGAATGTGTATACGTATAGTTTGCCTTGATTCCGAACCAGTTGAAGTATTTCATGATGTCTACTTCCACACCCAGGTTGGTGGCATTACCGAAGTTCATCGGTTTGTAGTAAGTATCTTGTCCCTCGTTCAGCAGACCATATTCAATCGGGTTCTGTAATCTTTTATAGAACATGCCCACCATGAACTGTTCGGATGTCTTGGGGAAAAATTCATATCGTAAGTCAATGTTGTCGGCTACCGTATGTTTCAGGTCGGGATTACCTTTTTCCTTATAGTCTTCGTTGATAATACTGTAAGGCACAATCTCGAAGAAACTCGGGCGGTTGATGGAGCGTGCGTACGAGAAGCGCAGGTTGGCATTCTTGTGTACTCCGTATTTTACGTGGAAGCTCGGCAGTACATCGGTATATTTCTGGTTACCTTCCGGATCAGCATTCTCGGTAGGAAATTCCAGTACATATCCCTGATTGGTGTGTTCCACGCGTACTCCGGCAATGAATTCCCAGTTGCGGTAGGTGTATTTTGCCATTCCGTAGGCAGCACCGATCTTTTCCGAAGCGTCATAGTTCAGCGGGTCGCTGATGTTTCCGTATTTCTGGGGAGTAAACAGAATCTCGTCGTAGTTGTTCCAGTCCTCACCCTGATACTGCGGATCCTTCACTCCCGTAGCAGAGTTGAACGTGTATTCATTGAAGAAGCTGGTACGTTTTTTATCACGATACATACCTCCGGCGGAGAAGTCGAATACAGAACCGTCGTTCAGTTTCAGCTTGTACATCAGGTCGACGTACCCCGTTTTATCCTTGTCGGAATTATGTTCCCACCGGCGGGTGGCGGCTCCCGAAGTCTGTACATGGCTTCCTTGCATAAAAATTTCCGTATTATCAGGCGTTTCGCTGTAGGCTTTCGATATGACAGCCGACCAGTTCAGGCGGAGGGCACCATCATCCAGAAAGGCATGTTCTCCCTTCAAGGTAGAATTGACGATGTACTGGTGGTTCCATTTCATACGTACCGAACCTTCCTTGTCGTCGTGGCTGTCGCGGACTTCGGCCTCGCGCATGTCCATATAGCCGTTGTACCACGTCAGTTTATGATTGGCATTGATGTGATAATCGAGTTTGGCATGTGCTCCGATACGCGTCTGCTGAGAAGAATAGTTACGATATTCAGTGCCGTTGTGCGACGTTCCCGGCTGGTAATACAACTGACTTTCCTTGCCTCGATAGGTATTCAGATAACTTCCGGCAAGCATTACACCCAGTTTGTCCTGAAAGAAACGGTCGCCGTAAGACAGTCCTGCGGTCAGGTCGGGCAATGGCTTTTTCCATGTCATGTGCAGATTGTCGGTCGTGAAATTATCCATTGTCACCCGGTTGTCTTCCGGTTTGCCCATCTGTTCGTAGGACGACTGCTTGACAATGGCTCCGTGATTGAACGACTGAAAGTCGCGGTCGAAATACATGGCGTTGTAGCCGGTAGAAACATTGGCTGTAAACTGCCGTTCG
>ERZ779832.62-NODE-62-length-44998-cov-68.1647_pt1 | contig 44998 bp, 38 predicted proteins | sample MGYA00511250_ERZ779832 | MGnify/ENA primary metagenome ERZ779832 (study PRJEB29588, sample SAMEA2154726) | human gut metagenome | biome: human gut; feature: human-associated habitat; material: faeces | place: Denmark | collected 2008/2010 ...
GGCGGTACTACCGGCAAGGACGATACTGGCGACGGCCTTGAATAGCCCAAGGATAAACTGGCTAGGGTGCTAGCCCCTAGTCCAGCCTATTCGCCCCACAAAAAAGTAAACATAAAACACTAAACTTTAAACACTAAAAAGATGAAAGCGAACACTTGGAAAACAATTCTGCAGATAGCCATCAGCATTCTGACCGCTATCGCTACTACGCTCGGAGTAACGAGCTGCATGGGATAAAGAACAAAAACGACCGCTCACCTCATGAGGAGAGCGGTCATTTTCGGTCGCGGTCATTTTCGGTCATTAAGGATTTCAGATTATCAAAATATCCCTCTATCGTATAAAATAAGGTTAAATCGAGTTCGCCCAGCCAACAAAATCCATCCATATCATCAACTTTCTGAATATTTTTTGTATTTTTGCAGATATATTGCAAGAATGTAGGGGGTTGAGCATGGCTTATCCTCCTAGATTATAGGCGCATAATTATTAAAAGATTAGAGAATGAAGAAAATATTTATCATGAGCATTATAACCATGCTATCAAGCCTGTATTCTTGTCAGGCGCAAAATAAGGGTTATAAGAGTCTGTCGGCAGATGACTATGAGAAAGCCATCGCTGACACCGCAGTAATCCGTCTCGACGTACGAACCGCAGAGGAGTTTGCCAATGGGCATATTCGGGGCGCAATCAACATTGACGTACTGAAATCAGACTTCGAGCAGAAGGCCGCTGCCACTCTTCCCAAAAGCAAGACTATCGCCGTGAACTGCCGAAGCGGCAAGCGAAGCAAAAATGCCGCTGCTATATTGACAAAGAACGGCTATCAGGTAATAGAACTCGATTCCGGCTTTATTGGCTGGCAGGCAGCAGGAAAAGAAATCGTAAAGGAGTAAATTGAAATAATCTGATGAAAACAGAAAGATTTTTTCTCCGCTAACGTGAAGCATTGGCACGGTGCTGCAAAAGACAGCAGATAAGCAGTATGCTGCTTTCTAAGCCAAACTTGGGTCTTCAGCCCGTACTTGAACCACATGCAAAAGTTCAGCAAAGAAGATAGAGTTAAACCTTCAGGCACGATTTGCGTCTAATTCTTAAGTGATGGCGTTAAAGCACTTATCACAACTTAGTTATTATAATTTTTAAATTTGTAGCGTATGAAAAGAATTTTGCGAATTTTGATGATTGCCATCTGCTGCATGGTTTCATGCAATATGGTGGCGAATGCGGGCAACGACAAACCTATCTCTGTAAATGCACTTCCTGCCAAGGCTCAGACCTTACTCAACCAGCATTTCAATGGTCAGAAGGTGATGCTTGCTACCATTGAGTCGGGCGTTGTGAGCAGAAGCTACGACGTGGTTCTGCAGAATGGCACGAAGCTGGAGTTCGACAAAAAGGGAAATCTTACAGAGATTGACTGCAAGCAGGCCACCGTGCCAGACCAGCTGATTCCGCAAGCCATCAAGAATTACCTGATGGCTAATTATGCAGGACAATCGGTGAAAAAGATAGAAATGAACAAGAATGAATACGAGGTAGAACTGGCTAACGGATTGGATTTGACCTTCAACAAGCATTTCCAATTAATAGATATTGACTGATTATCAAGTTAACTGAACTTTCGCATATCAGGAAGCTAAGTTTAGCAAATAGTTTAAGTACGGACTGAAGGCCCAAAAGCAAAAAAAATCCCAGTCAGGATAAAACCTTGACTGGGATTCTTATTTTAAATCTCTCTCTTATTTTTCTCATCTATAAAAAGATGATTACTTCAAACCACGGTTGATAAGGGTTGTGTTGAGAAGCATCACGTACTTACGATACTGACTGTTGTTCAAGATAACGTGCATGTACTTGAGATCCTTCAAAACTGCCTTGTCAATCATTGCAGAACGTTCCTCACCCTTTGCTGTTGCAGCATTCATCATGTCTGCGGTGAAGTTCTTGTGTACATCAGCTACAGCCTCTACCTGGTCGATGTTCAAGCTCAAAGCATCTGCCAAGCTAGACATCTTTACATTCATGTTGTAAGCTGCTGTTGCATTTGTCTCCTCTTCTGCTGCGAAAGTAGCTGTTGCCATTGCAAACATAGCTACTGCTAATACCATAATCTTCTTCATAATCTTTTTACCTTTCTTTACTTTGTGAGTCCTGCACATCCGTAGACGCCGGCTCTGTTAAACATTATCCTATAGTCTTTTTCTTTAAGACGCTGCAAAGATAAGAACTTTTCTCTGTGTGCGCAAACATTTCTTGGGATATTTTCAGTTTTCCGCCTATTTCTTGACTTAAATCAACAACAATGCACCGAAATAGGCATCAGAACGTTAGAGATATTACATTTTCTCTATCATTTTGTAATATCATCGAAAAAAAAAAGCCCTTTTTCTTCGTTTATACCAATTATTATTTGTACCTTTGCAAAAGATTCAACCTATAAAACAAGCAAAATGGTACAGGAAAATCATATAGACAAGGCACTCGCCTTTATGGAAAGTCTCGAGAAACTGGGCAACCAGCTCAAGGCGGCTGAGGAACACCAGAAGCAGCTCATCACCCGAATGCTGGATCTCAAGAAAGAGAATCTGACCGACGGCGAGGAATATGCTGAACTCTCGCAGAAGAGCAAAAGTCTGCAGGACATCATCGACAAATGGCGCCCTATCTATCTGGAGCGCATGGAGATGGTAAAGAGCGTAAGCATTCAGAAAAGAAAAAGAAATAATAAAAAATAAATATAGAAATGGAAACAAACAACAAAAACAAGTTTATTGTAGTTTCATACGCACTGTATGATGTAACTAATGGTGACAACGGCGAGGAAATGCTCATCGAGCGCACAACCGACGAGCGTCCGTTCATCTTCATCAGCGGTATGGGTGTTACCCTGCCAGCTTTCGAAGAGAAGGTGGTAGACCTGGCTAAGGGTGATGAGTTCGACTTCCAGCTGGACCCAGAGCAGGCTTACGGACAGCACTATGATGAGCGCGTACTGGAGCTCGACAAGCAGATTTTTACCATCAACGGCCAGTTTGATGCACAGCACGTACAGGTAGGCGCTATCATCCCATTGCAGAACGAGGATGGCAACCACTTCAACGCAGTCGTGAAGAACATCAGCGATACAAAGGTAACCTGCGACCTGAACCACCCATTGGCTGGCTTGAAGCTCAACTTCTGCGGCCAGATTCTCGAGAGCCGCGAGGCTACTGCTGAGGAGATTGCCAAGATGGCTCAGATGATCAGCGGCGAAGGTGGCGGCTGCTCAGGTGGCTGCGACAACTGCGGCGGCGACTGCAAGGATGGCAACTGTGAAGGTGGTTGTGAAGGTGGTTGCGAAGGCGGCTGCAACAAGTAATAAACACCTTTATAATATATTAAGGTAATGAGGAATACATTTGGTAATCTTTTCACTCTCACTACGTTTGGAGAGAGTCATGGAATAGCTGTAGGAGGCGTTATTGACGGATTTCCTGCAGGCATAGAAATCGACATGGACTTTATCCAGAGCGAGCTGAACCGCCGACGCCCAGGACAGAGCCACATCACTACGGCCAGAAAGGAAGCTGACAAGGTAGAGTTTCTGAGTGGTGTGTTCGAAGGCAAATCAACAGGAACCCCTATCGGCTTTGAGGTGCGTAACCAGAACCAGCATTCTCAGGACTATGAGAACATGCGCTGTCTCTTCCGCCCTTCTCACGCAGATTTCACCTATCACGAGAAGTATGGCGTACGCGACTATCGTGGCGGCGGCCGTTCTTCAGCCCGCATCACCATTGCCCGATGCGTAGGCGGAGCTTTGGCTAAACTTGCCTTGCGACAGTTGGGCATCAGCATCACGGCCTATACATCGCAGGTGGGCAGCATCGCGCTGGAGAAAGATTATCATCTGTATGACCTTAACACCATAGAAGATAATCCGGTGCGCTGTCCTGACCAGCGGAAGGCGAAGGAGATGGAAGATCTCATCGCCCAGGTTAAGGTCGACGGCGATACGATTGGTGGAATCATCACTTGCGTCATCAAGGGTTGCCCGGTAGGATTGGGCGAGCCTGAATTTGGCAAGCTTCATGCCCAACTGGGTGCTGCCATGCTTGGCATTAACGCCGTGAAGGGTTTTGAATATGGTGAGGGATTTGCCGGAGTTACTGCCCGCGGAAGTGAGCAGAATGATGTCTTTATCCCGAAGGCTGATGCTGCAGAGACGCCAGCTGATGCTGCTGTGAATCAGGATATTGCTGCCCGTATTACAACAAAGAGCAATCATAGCGGAGGAATACAGGGCGGTTTGAGCAATGGTCAGGACATCTATTTCCGTGTTGCCTTTAAGCCAATTGCTACTCTGCTGATGGAGCAGAATACGGTAGATTTGGAAGGAAATGCCACCATGCTGACTGCCCGCGGCCGTCATGATCCTTGCGTTTTGCCAAGAGCCGTGCCAGTGGTTGAAGCCATGGCTGCCATGGTGATTTTGGATAACTATCTCTTGAATAAAACAATAAAACTTTAATTAGTGATTAATTGGTAGTGATTAGTGATTAACAAACTAATCACTACTAAATAATCACTAATATCTACCTAAAGCTTACTGTCCTTTAATAGTTTTGGGCAATATTCATTAAAAAAGCATTTATCGCAGAGCGGCTTCGTACTCTTGCAAATATATCTGCCATGCAGCAGAATCCAATGATGCGCATTCGGAATATCCTCAGCCGGAATGTGTTTCATCAGATAATCTTCTACTTTTCGGGGCGTATCTGCCGTTTTCGGCACCAACCCCATACGATGACTCACACGGTAAACATGCGTATCCACCGCCATCGTAGCATGACCGAACCATACGGCACGAATCACATTCGCAGTCTTGCGCCCCACTCCTGCCAACTTCTCCAAATCATCCGCAGCCTCAGGCACCTCACCTCCGAACATCTCAACCAGCTGGCGAGACATTTCAGCAAGATGCTTCGCCTTGGCATTCGGATAACTCACCGAACTGATCAACTCATAAATATCTTCCTCGCTCGCCTGTGCCATGTGCTGCGCATCAGAATAACGGGCAAAGAGAGCAGGCGTAACCATGTTGATGCGTTTGTCGGTACATTGCGCAGAAAGCAAGGTAGCCACCAGAAGCTGAAATGCGCTACCGAACTGCAACTCGGTAGTTACATTCGGCAGCGCACTTCTGAAATGATTCAATATAAAATCGTATCTTTCCTTACGAAGCATTTCTCTTACTTTTTAGCAGGAGCAGCCTCCTCTTTCTTCAGCTTTCCCTTGTAAGCCTTGTTCAAGCCGGAAATCACCTCTTTTGTAATATCGTAAGCCTTGTCAGCATAGAGCAGATTATCGCCGCTCTTAGAGAAGATAATGCTGTACTTCTTGTCCTTGTTATAGCGGGCAAGATAGTTGGCAATGCTGTCGTGGAGCGCCTTGTTGTACTTCTCCTGCTCAGCAGCAAACTCGTTGCTCAAGCGCTGCTGCAAGCCCTGCAGGTCGTTGTTCTGCTTCTGCAGTCCAGCCTGGATAGCCTCAGCCTGCTCGCGGGTGTAAGCATTCTGCTGAATCTTCTGCTGGAAGTTGGCTGCTGCTGCCTGAAGCTGCTGGCCCTTCTGCGCAATAGTAGCCTGAATGTTCTGACCCTTCTTCTCCAAGATAGAAGAATACTCCTTAGCAAAGGTATACTGAGTCATGATAGAGTCTACCTCTACATAAGCAATCTTCAATTCAGCAGGAGCCTTGCTCTCTGACTTAGCCTCTACCTGAGGCTGAGATTTGTTGCATGATGCCAATGACAGGGCAGCAACAGCTGCAATTGCCACTGAACTCAAAATGTTCTTTCTCATTTTTTCTATCATATTATATTATTACTATTTTCTAATAAGCCTTGTTGGCTTCCCTTGCCTCGCGGTCCTGATCCACCACACAATGAATGCCCTGCTTGCGCAAGCCCGGATTGTCGTGCACATGCTGGGAAGAGAACTTGCCGTTCTTCTTAAAAATCACCTTTACGCAAAATAATGCCATGCAGATAGCAATTATTAACACGCTTAATAACATTAATTTTATCATTTTTATTACCTTTGCAGTGCCTTAGTGCACTTTTGGGTGCAAAGGTACTATTTTTTTGGGAATAACCAAAACAAAATAGCAGAAATAAATGTTTTATCAAAACAAAATAATAGAAAATAAATGAATAAAAGTGAATTGAAGCCTGCTCTCGTGTTCGAGCAGTTCGCAAAAATCAACGAAATACCTCGTCCTTCCAAGCACGAGGAGAACATGATTGAGTTTTTGAAATCTTTCGGAGAGGCTCATCAGCTCGAAACGCTGGTAGATGAAACCGGTAATGTGCTCATCCGTAAAGCTGCCACTCCAGGCTATGAGCATGCTGAAACCATCATCTTGCAGAGCCACATGGACATGGTTTGCGATAAACTGGTAGATGTTGATTTCGATTTCCACAAAGACGCCATCCAGACTTACGTAGACGGAGAATGGCTTAAGGCAAAAGGCACTACATTGGGTGCTGACGACGGTATAGGCTGCGCCATCGAGCTGGCTATCCTGGCAAGCAACGATATTGAGCATGGTCCTATCGAGTGCGTCTTTACACGTGATGAAGAAACCGGACTGACCGGTGCTCACGGCATGAAGGCGGGCTTTATGACCGGAAAGATGCTCATCAATCTTGACTCAGAGGATGAGGGCGAAATCTTCGTATCCTGCGCCGGTGGTCAGACAACCCATGCCACTTTCCACTTCTCACGCGAAGAGGCTCCTGCGGGTTATTTCTTCATGGAAGCTTCGCTGAAGGGTCTCAACGGTGGTCACTCGGGCGATGACATCAACAAGAAGCGCGCCAATGCCATCAAAATTCTTGCCCGCTTCCTCTTCCTCGAAAATGAGAAACTGGATGGAAGTCTGCGCCTCGTAAGCTTCAACAGCGGCAAAATGCACAATGCGATTCCTCGCGACGGAAAAATTGTTTTCGCCGTCAAAAATGCTGATAAGGAACAGGTTCGTGCCGACTGGAACATCTTTGCATCAGAAGTAGAAGATGAATTCCACGTAACCGAACAGGCTATGCTGTTCAATATGAGCAGCACCGATGCTGCACCTGTCATCGAGAAAGCTGTAGCTGACAAGTTCGTAATGGCTCTCCAGGCTGTAGACAACGGTCCGCTTACTACCTGTCAGGATGAGGCGATTGCCTGGATGGTAGAAACCTCAAGCAATGTGGCAAGCGTGATGACCGATGAAAACAGCATCAACATCGTAGCTTCTCAGCGAAGTAACGTGATGAGCAATCTGGAGAACATGACCAACACCGTAAAGGCAGCCTTCCTTCTGGCTGGCGCCGAGGTAACTGTAGGCGACAAGTATCCAGCTTGGAAGATGCGCGCCAACAGCGAGCTTACCGACCTGGCTGTGAAGGCTTATGAAAAGCTCTTCGGCAAAAAGCCATTGGTAAAGGGTATTCATGCCGGTTTGGAGTGTGGTCTTTTCTCAGAGCGTTATCCTGAGCTCGATATGGTAAGTTTCGGTCCTACCCTTCGCAATGTTCACACCCCAGACGAGGCTCTTCTCATTCCTACTGTAGAGATGGTTTGGGATCACTTGCTGGAGATTCTCCGCAGCGTGGCTAAATAAGCAAGCTCGCTAAATAAAACAACGAGCTTAATAAAAGCAGTGCGGCTTAATAAAAAAGAAGATGTCTATGATAAAGAAAATGATGTTTTTCATGGTTTCAGGACTTGTGCTGATGTTCACCTCGTGTGGCGATCAGCACAAGGCTCAATCTCTTGTCAAGGATTTTCTTAATGAAAACCTCGTTGAGCAGGACTGCAGCTATGAGCGGTTCTCCCGCCTCACTCCTACCGCCATGATCAGTTTCGACCAGATGAAGGTGATGCGACAAAATGTCAGCAAACTGCCTTACGTCAAGAAGAATATTAATTATAATGATGCAGCTTATCCCGACACCTTATTATATTTAAGGGCTACATACAAGCTGACCAACCATCAGGGCGAGAAGCAGGAAGTAACCCAAACCTTTTATCTTGATAAAGGTTTGACAAGAGTAATCGGGTTTAAGGAAAACTAAAAAAATAGTTAAGAATTGCCTTTCAGCAAGGCAGTAAGAATAAACAGAAAGAGTTGACTAGCATTTTAACTAGCCAACTCTTTTTTCATATAATCTCTTATTTCTTTTCTAGCCAGAGTCAGACGATTCTCAGCCGCTTTATATCCGAGGTTCAGACTTTGGGCAATCTCGCTCACCTGCATTCCTTCGAAGAGATTCAGGCGGTAAACCTTGCTTCTCTTCTCTGTGAGCCGGGCAATGCCACGCTCCAGAATCTCGTTGGTCTGCTGGGCAGAGAAAACTGATTCGCCATCAACATCATATCTTCCCATCCAGTCGCTAGCTCCCAGGAAGTGTTCATACTCCTCAATCTTATGCTTGCGCCGGTAATAATCGATAATCAGATTCTTGGCAATGGTGTATACAAAACAAGGTAAAGTAACAGGCGTAATCATCTTATCGCCTCGAAGTAATCGCACAAAAGTATTCTGCACGATGTCTTCAGCCTCGTCTGCCGGAAGCGAACGGGACATGACATACAACTTCAGCTCGTTGTAGTGTTCAGAGTAATAATCAGCAATAATGCTGTAATTTGAATTTGTTTGTTCCATGATGGCGATTTTTTTAATCATGTTTTTCGTTTATCGATATTGCAAAGGTAATAAAAAAAAGGAAAGCCACCAAAGGAAAGCGAAAAAAAATGTGCTAAATGTTCGTTTTGAAACATTTAGCACATATGATAGAAACAATTTGTAACATGAAATGTTACGCATCGCAAAGTTTTATTTCTTAATTCAAACCTTTTTACAGGTTGGATTACTTAATCATGTCAACGCTTCTCTTGAGGAATGCGTCGAGCGATGCACCCTTCAACATACCGTTCTGAAGCAGGGCAAGGTCGATGAGCTGGTGAACAATGTTGTTGTTCTTAGCATAGCCCGAGAGGATTTCGTTGCGCTTAGCCTTCTCATCGCTGATGGCCTTCTCTGTGTTGTGAACATCATCCTTCTCCTGCTGGGTAATCTCTTCAGGCTTCTTCTTGTTCTGCTCCTGATGGAGTACGGCAAGGCGAGCTTCCTGACCCTTGATTTCTGCAAGGATTGGCTTCAATGTTTCAGCAGTGTTGGCCTCAGCATCTTCCAATACCTTCTTTACCAGAGCATGGTCTGAGTTCAGTACGATGTTGTAGCTGTCTGGCATCTGACCGTAGAAGTTCATGCCTGCCTGGAACTGGCTCATCGCCTTCATACGGCGCATGTACTCGTTCTGAGTGATGAGCACTGGCTGGTTCTGTTCGCCCAAAGCCTGAATTTCAACAAAGAATTCTGCCTTGTCAAGCTGAGGCATCTGAGAGCGGAATACTTCTGTCAAGTTGTCAGACTGCTCTTTGCTCAAATCGGTCTTCTTAGCATCTTCCTTCACGATGAGGCGGTCGATGATGTCGGCGTCAACACGTGTAAAGCGGCTCTTCTCCAGCTTCTGCTCCAGCATGTTTACCATCGGCGTATCGAGCTGACCTTCCATCAGAAGTACAGAATAACCCTTCTGCTTGGCAGCCTCGATATAAGAATACTGCTCTTCCTTATTGTTGGCATAGAGATAAACCAGGTTGCCGTCCTTATCGGTCTGATTGTCCTTAATCAGCATCTTGTACTCCTCGAAAGTAAAGTACTTGCCCTCAACATCTTTCAGAAGTGCGAAGTCCTTTGCGCGCTCGTAGAAATCTTCCTGAGAGAGCATTCCGTAGTTGATGAAGATCTTGAGATCATCCCATTTCTCTTCAAACTCCTTGCGGTTCTCCTTGAAGATAGAGTTCAGACGATCGGCTACCTTCTTGGTGATGTAGGTAGAAATCTTCTTCACGTTGCTGTCGCTCTGCAGGTAGCTGCGGCTTACGTTCAGCGGAATGTCCGGTGAATCGATTACACCATGAAGCAATGTGAGGAATTCTGGTACAATGCCTTCTACCTGGTCGGTTACGAACACCTGGTTGCAATAGAGCTGAATCTTGTTGCGCTGCATGTCGATGCTGCTCTTGATGCGTGGGAAGTAGAGAATACCCGTGAGATTGAATGGGAAGTCTACATTCAGATGAATCCAGAACAACGGGTCGTCCTGCATCGGATAAAGGGTGTGATAGAACTTCTTGTAGTCCTCATCCTTCAGTGTGCTAGGAGCCTTGGTCCAGAGAGGCTCCACATTATTAATAATGTTATCCTCATCAGTCTCCACATTCTTGCCGTCCTTCCATTCGGTCTTCTTGCCGAAAGCAACAGGCACTGCCATAAACTTGCAGTACTTGTTCAGAAGTTCCTCAATCTTGTTCTTCTGCAGGAATTCCTTGCAATCATCAGCAATATGGAGGATGATGTCTGAACCACGCTCAGCCTTGTCTGCATCTTCGATTTCGAAAGCAGGTGAACCATCGCAGCTCCACTTTACAGCCTTGCTTCCCTCTTTGTAGCTCTTAGTGATGATTTCTACCTTGCTGGCTACCATGAAAGAAGAATAGAAGCCGAGACCGAAGTGGCCGATGATGGCGTTGGCATTCTCCTTATACTTGTCGAGGAAGTCAGTTACGCCTGAGAATGCAATCTGGTTGATATATTTATCGATTTCCTCCTCTGTCATACCTATACCATGGTCGCTGATAGTCAAGGTTCCAGCCTTCTCATCGAGAGAGACACGAACGGTTGTGTCGCCTATCTCGCCCTTGAAATCGCCCTGAGCTGCAAGAGTCTTCAACTTCTGTGTAGCATCTACGGCGTTTGAAACCATCTCGCGGAGGAAGATGTCGTGATCTGAATATAAGAATTTCTTGATGACAGGGAAAATGTTCTCTGTCGTTACACCAATATTACCTTTCTGTGCCATAATATAAAATGTTTTTATTCGTATTTACTTTATTATTGTTTGGCAAGGGGACTTACAAATAGCGTGCCAAAATAAAAGCCCTCTTACCAAACAGAATAAAATAGCTGAAAAACATTTTATGATTCAGCGAAGCATTTTATGACTAAATGTCTCTTGGAAATCCCTTTGCCAAACCGCCTTCGCTTGTTTCCTTGTAAAGCGAAGGTAGGTCATGCCCCGTCTGTCGCATTACTTCAACTACACGGTCGAAAGATACGGTATGATGGCCATCTGAGAAGGAAGCGTAGAGGTCTGCATCCAAAGCTCGGGCGGCAGCAAAGGCATTTCGCTCGATGCAAGGAATCTGAACCAGTCCGCAAACCGGGTCGCAGGTCATTCCGAGATGATGCTCCAATCCCATTTCGGCAGCATATTCTACCTGAGCCGGACTGCCTCCGAAAAGCTGGCAGGCTGCAGCCGAAGCCATGGCGCAGGCAACACCTACCTCGCCCTGGCAACCTACATCAGCACCACTGATAGAAGCATTCTGCTTTACGATGTTGCCCACCAATCCGGCTGTAGCCAAGGCTCTCAAGATGCGCTGTTCACTCATATCATGAGAAGTAAACATGTGGTAGAGTACAGCTGGCAATACACCACAGGCGCCACAGGTAGGAGCTGTAACGATGGTACCACCCGAAGCATTCTCTTCGCTCACAGCCAGCGCATAAGCATAAACCAAGCCGCGGCTCTGCAGGGAAGCACGGTAACCCTTCGCCTTTATATAATAGGTGGCAGCCTTACGCTGTAGCTTCAGCGGACCCGGCAAAACACCTTCATGGTTCAAACCATTTCTGATGCTCTGCTTCATCGTTTGCCAAACCATGTCGAGATAATCCCAGATATCTTCCGATTCGCATTTCTCAACATACTCCCAGAATGAGCGTCCGTTATCATAGCACCATTGCTTGATGTCGGCGAGCTTGTTCAAATCATAAACATCCTTGGCGCCCAGCTCTTCGTTGCCGGCAGTACCATCTGATATGGCTCCACCACCAATACTGTAAACGGTCCATTCATCGATAATATCGCCGTTCAGATCCTTGCCCACAAATTTCATTCCGTTGGGATGATAAGGCAGGAAAGTCTGTGGCTGCCAGATAATATTCACAGTTTTATGAGGTCTGAGCACTTCTTCTATTGCCACATCAGTCATGTGTCCCTTACCTGTAGCAGCCAGACTTCCATAGAGGGTTACTTCATAATAAGAAGCGTTAGGGCAACGCTCCTGAAAAAGTTTGGCAGCACGCTGAGGCCCCATCGTATGACTGCTCGATGGCCCCTTACCTACTCTATATAATTCCTTTAATGACTTCATTTTTCTCGTATTTAATATTTTTACTTATCGATTTTTTCTCTTTTAATGGGCTCAGTTACTTATTTCTTCAGTTTACCATCAGAAAGTTACTTCATCTGCTTGGCTTTCAGAATGATGACATCCGTGAGAGGTCTGTCGTTGTTCGCCTTATCGGTAGCCACATTCTGAATCTTATCAACCACATCCATGCCTTCAAGCACCTCTCCGAATACAGTGTAGCCGTTGTCAAGGTGAGGAACACCACCATGCTTGATGTAGCCCTTTTGCAACTGTTCTGAAGGAATGGCGTAATACTTGCCGTCCCGTTTCAGTTTTTCTACATAATATTCCATCTGCCGGGGAGAAAAATTTCTGCCCCAGGTGATGTAGAAATCAGTAGACGCCGAAGCTTTGGCCGGATTTTCATCATCTCCTTCGCGAGCAGCACAGAGCTGTCCGCGCTTATGATAATATTTAGGATAGATGATTTCTGCCGGAACCGTATAGTTTACATCAAACTTCTGCGGCTTTTTCATGTTCACCTTTCTGCATGAATAATCGCCACCCTGAATCATGAAATTCTTGATGACACGCTGAAAGATGCAACCGTCATAATAGCCCGAATTGACAAGTTTCAGGAAATTATCCCGATGCTTGGGAGTATCGTTGTAGAGAGCCACGAGAATGTTACCCATCGTAGTTTCCAGCAACACCTGAGGGCAAGTTGGATCGTGCGGTGTTTCCCAGTCGAGCAGAGAATCGGGCTTAGACGCCACAACTTTTCCGGCTGGTTCTGATGTGTTCTGATTGCCTTCACTCTGAGCGAATGTCGTAACAGGCACCGTAAGAAGAGCGAGTGTCAATAATCTGATGATCTTCTTCATATTTTTGTATAATTTTACATCTATTTATGTTATCGGATGCAAAGATAATGATTTTATTCTAAAAAATTGATTTTTTATGCGGGAAAAGTTCCTTTGTTTCATACATTCTTCATATCTTTGCAGCAGAAGACAGAAAATGCAATCAATTATGAAGAAAAAAATATATATTATCATCGCTTTTTGCACATTCCTCACTACAGAAGCAAGTGCACAGCAACAGGTAAGCTTCGGACCATTGCACAGTCCGGACAGTCCGCGCGAAGAATGGTTGCTGCCTGGCGATACGGTTTACCAGGCAGGAAAACCTATGATTTATCAGGGAAAACCGGTGAAGAATGCATATATGACTCCTGCCCGACTATCAGATAAGAAAGAAACTCTCGGCAAAAACGGATTGTTGGGTGATGCTTCGCTAGACAGCACCTATTATAATAATCCCATCTCCAACCTTACCAACAGCTTGAGTTATCCGTTGGGCTATGGCTGGGGGCTGCACAAGGGATTGAATCTCTCGGTAGATCTTTCTGCCTTTGCTACATTCGGCAAGAATGTGCCTCACAGAGGCGGTTTCACCCAGACCATCGATGCAACCTACCTGACGCCACTCACCAAAGACAACAAACTCTGGTTGGCTCTGGGCACTTATATCAACAACGTAAACTATGGTGGAGACAGTTATCATGACGGTGGAGTCTACGGCATTCTGGGCTACCAGTTTAATGAGCATTGGGAGGCTTACGTTTACGGTCAGCTTAGTGTAGCCAACAATTACAATTCTCTTTACGGCCGTTATGGCGGTTATGGCTATGGTCCCTACGGCTATTCGCCTTGGGGCTACGGAATGTATCCTTGGGGTATGGGAAGAGGAATCATGCCGGGTGGCTACGGAATGGGAGTACCTGGCGCCAACGTTTTAGGAGCCGGTGTAAGATACACTAATTCCAAAAAGACTTTCTCTATCGGCTTAAACGTAGAAGGAGTATGGTATGATAATAAGACGCCAGCCTATTTCAAGCAATACGACTATCCTGTGCCAAAGGCGCCTGAAAAGGATTAAGAAAAAGATAAAGCATAAAAAGAAAGAGGTTCACTTTTCAATATAATCATATTGAAGTGAACCTCTAAGTTTATTCTGAAAAGAATCAGTTTACATAGCATCATCTCTCTCCATGAGATTATACGCTATGAGTTTAGATTCTATTCAGCGAGAATCTGGACTATTCTTTCTGCTGAGCGGCCATCCCATCTGTCAGGAATGCCCGCTTTCTTCCATTCTCCCTTCAGAAGTTTCTGCATAGTTTGCTTCAGTAACTCCGGATCTTCAGCAACCAGTTCGTTTGTACCCACCTTTACAGTTTCAATATGCTCAGTATAGCTGTTGAGCGTAATGCAAGGAACCCCATTGAAGGTAGCTTCTTCAGCCACATTACCCGAATCGGTAATCACACCTTTGGCGTGAGCTGTAAGATAAGCAAACGACAGATAATCGAGCGGCTGAACCACCTGGATTCCACTCTGATGATTACTCTCTTCCTGATAAGCCTTGAATGCGAGCACGAAGCCCAAGGCTTTACCTCGAAGCGGAGCAATCACCTTCACTCCAGCCTGGCGCGCCTCTTCATCTATGACAGAAATGAGCGATTTCATCTCATCAATGTTATTGACGATGGCCTTGCGGTTCAAGGTCAGAACCATATATTCGCCTTCTTTCAGATGAAACTCGTCCATGACTTCAGGCCGCTGCATTTTAGACTGAAGGAAGCGGATGTTGTCGATAAGCACATTTCCTACCATGTAAACCTTAGACAATTCTGCACCTTCCTTGTTGGCGATGCTGTTGTTTGAAATGCCAGCGGTAAAGAGAATATCTGACAAGCCATCAATCACCAGACGGTTGATTTCCTTTGGCATGGTAATGTCAAAACTGCGGGTTCCGGCTGCAATATGAGCAAGCTGCACACCCTGCTTCTTGGTAACAATAGCCACAGCCATGGTTGAAGCCAGATCATCAACCACAATGACAACATCTGTAGCATTCTGCTGCAGATAGCACTCAAACTGACCCATCACCTGTCCGGTAAGTTCGTTCATGTTTGGACAGTCTACACCGAGATAAGCATCCGGTTTCTGAATGCCTAAGTCATCGAAAAGAGAAGATTCCAGTGTCGGGTCATCCTCTTTTCCTGTGTAAACCAACTGATAGCTGATTTCGTTACCAGCTTCCTGAGCATTACGAATTGCTCTAATTACGGGCGCAACCTTGATAAAGTTAGGTCTTGCACCTGCAACGATACAGATTTTCTTCATTTTTATCCTGTTTTATATATTTACTGAAGTTACAGTTTACTGATGTCTGAGTGCTTTATTTCTTGAGTCAAAGGGCATTATCCATCGACTCAGAGGTCTTTATCCCTTGAAAAGGTCTTTGATTCCTCCTATAGAACCCAAGAGATTGGTTGCCTCGTATGGCAGATAAACCACCTTATTATCCTTACCCTGTGCTACTTCCTGCATCATACTGATGTATTTCTGGGCCAGGAGATAGTTGGCTGGATTCGTACTCTGTCCTACAGCTTCCGTAATCTTCTGAATGGCAATAGCCTCGGCCTCAGCCTTACGGATGCGGGCAGTAGCCTCACCTTCTGCATTCAGGATAGCCTGCTGTTTGGCAGCCTCAGCCTTGTTCACGATGGCAGCCTTCTCACCTTCTGAGAGCAGGCGCTGCTTTTCCTTCTCACCTTCTGAAGTCAGGATGGTAGCACGCTTGTTTCGTTCAGCCTGCATCTGCTTTTCCATGGCCTGGAGCACACTCTCTGGAGGTGTAATATCCTGCAACTCTACTCGGTTTACCTTGATTCCCCACTTATTGGTTGCATCATCCAAAACAGCACGGAGTTTGGTGTTAATCGTATCGCGGGAGGTAAGAGTCTGGTCAAGTTCCATCTCACCTATTATATTACGCAAGGTAGTTTGAGTCAGTTTCTCTATGGCATTTGGCAGATTGTTGATTTCATACACACTCTTGAATGGGTCCACAATCTGGAAATAGAGCAACGCATTTATCTGCATCTGGATATTATCCTTAGTGATTACGTTCTGACGGTCGAAATCGTAGACCTGTTCACGAAGGTCGATGCTGTTTGTATAAACGTATCTTCCGTTTCTCATAGACACAATATCCTTGGCATGGTCAATGAAAGGAATGATGACATTAATACCCGGCTTGAGCGTAGCAAAATATCGTCCGAGACGCTCTATGATTTTCGTCTCACTCTGAGGGATGATAACGATGGTTTTCTTAACCACTACGAGTGCAAGTGCTACTAGAGCCACCAGCACATAAATTCCTATGTTCATGATGTTTATACGATTAAGTGAATAATGTTGACTCTAAACTTTTCCTACCTAAACTTTTTCTACCTTGAGGATGATAGATTCGTGACCTAAGATTCGAACCATATCGCCTACAGCAAGCGGTTCGGCAAGATGTGGAGCTTCCGCTTTCCAATCATCTCCATCCAGCTTTACCCTGCCGAATCCTCCGGCAGGAATCATCTCTGTCACTTCCCCTATCTGTCCTGCCAGCGCATCGGCGTTACTGCGGCGGTCTTCCCCACCCTTATGTAGCGATTTCAGCAGATGCGGACGAACCAACCAGATGCTAAGCATAGAGCAGACAGCCCAAACCACTACCTGCACCCAGAAAGGTGCTCCTACTAATGCCACAGGAATGCTGATGAGCGCACCAATGGCAAAACAAGTAACATAGAAATCGCCGGAAGACAACTCTAAGATGAGGCAGATGAACATCACCGACGTCCATACCAGCCAAAGGTTATGAGATAAATACTCCATACTTAACTATTTTAATTTGATTCTTCAGATTCGAGAGATTTGGAAAATTCCTTATTTTCTGCGGGTTATAGTCTTCTTTTTGCTACTGGTCTTCTTGGTTGTAGAAGTCTTGCTCGTAGAACCTACCTTATAAGTTGTCTGAGGTTTATAATACTTCAGCGCAGTAGGCATTTCCTTCTGCAAGGCAGCAATACGCTTGGTGTCTGAAGGGTGATCACTGAAAATATCACTCTGATTGCTGCTAGAGCCCTGCGACATTCGCTGCCAGAAAGGAATGGCCTGCTGAGGATCGTAACCAGCCATGGCAGCGAAGATAAGCCCCATGTAATCTGCCTCGGTTTCATTATCACGGGAATACTTCAGATTGCGGAATGAGAAATACCGTCCGGCAACTGCACTTGCCACATTACCTACACCATTACCAACTGTCTGGTTCAACACAGTTCCCAGGATGCTTGTACCGGTTTGCTGATTCTGCTGTTTGGTGAGCTGCTCAGCACTATGTTTAGCCACAGCATGAGCTATTTCGTGACCCAAAACGATTGCCAAACCGGTTTCATTCTGAGTGTAAGGCAAAAGTCCTTCATAAACCACGATTTTACCGCCAGGCATACAGAATGCATTGGCTGACTTATCTTGTACCAGGTTGAATTCCCATGAATAATTCTTCACATCGGCTTCAAATCCGTTCTGCTTCAAATAGAGTTCAACAGCATTGGCAAGTCTTTTTCCTACTCGCTGAACCATCGCCGTATTGGCTGCATTGGTCGACTTCTTGGCAGAAGCCATGTACTTTGTGTATTCCTGATTAGACAGACTGAGAATCTGCTCATCGGATACAGAGATGCGATGAGTGCGACCGGTCAGAGGCACCGTCTGAGTAGTGCCGCAAGATGACAGCGCAAGGACTGCCACAACCGTCAGAACTAAAACCTTAAACTTTTTCATCTTAACTTATGTATATTATGTTTATTCATTAAGTTTATGTGCTGTTTGAAACAGATTTTCTCTGCAAATATACTATTTCTAATTGAAACCACCAAAGAAAAATGAGAAAAGCATGAAATATAACCTAAAAATAACACAAGATAACTGACAAAAAAGGGGTATAGGAAAAAAAGATGGCAAAAAATAAGGTGTGGCACAATCTTTGCAGTTTCGCAAAACCGTCAGGCTGCCAGATGACAGCTGCCCGAGAAAGCAGCATTATCAGCAGACTGGGTCTAAGAAGTATAACATTAAAATATTTTAATATGAACGCAAAGAAGGAAGTGCCTGTATTGCTTTTGACAGGCTACCTGGGTAGTGGAAAGACAACCCTTCTCAACAAGATTTTAGCTAACGAAAAAGGTATTAAGTTTGCCGTCATCGTCAACGATATTGGTGAAGTCAATATTGATGCAGCCCTGATAGAAAAAGGTGGCGTAGTAGGTCAGAAAGACGATTCGCTTGTTTCTCTCCAGAATGGTTGCATCTGCTGTACATTGAAGATGGACCTGGTAGAACAGCTCAAGGAAATCGTAGACATGAAGCGTTTCGATTACATTGTCATCGAGGCTTCCGGAATCTGCGAGCCTGCTCCTATTGCACAGACCATCTGTTCTATCCCATCCCTCGGCCCTCAGTACATCGAGAATGGCATTCTGCGCCTTGACAGCATCGTTACCGTAGTAGATGCTTTGCGCATGAAGGATGAATTCTCCAACGGCAGCGACCTGATGAAGAAGAATATGGATGAGGAAGATCTGGCTTCGCTCGTCATCCAGCAGATTGAGTTCTGCAACATCATTCTTCTGAACAAGGCTGCAGAGGTTGAACCTAAGGAACTGGAGCACCTGAAGCAGATTATCCGCGCCATCCAGCCTAAGGCAGAAATCTTTGAATGCAACTATGGTGACGTTGACTTGAATCTGATCGTCAACACCAAGAAGTTTGATTGGGAAACCGTATCCACTTCAGCCGGTTGGATTCAGGAAATTGAATCAGAAAGAAACGAAGAGCATGAAGAAGATGATGAAGAAGAAGCACATGAACATCATCACCATCATGACGAGGAAGACGAACATGAGCATCATCACCATGACCACGATGACCATGACCACGACCACGATGAGCATGAACATCATCATCATCACCATCATCACGATCATGACCATGATCATGATCATGAAGGCGGAGAAGTTGAGGAATACGGAATCGGCACCTTCGTTTACTATCGTCGCAAGCCTTTCGACCTGGGTCTCTTCGATGATTTCGTAGCAAGAAAATGGCCTAGAGACGTGGTTCGCGCCAAGGGAATCTGCTATTTCGATGATGAGCGCGACATGTGCTACGTGTTCGAACAGGCTGGCAAGCAGAAGACTGTAAAGCAGGCTGGTCAATGGTTGGCTACCATGCCGAAAGACGAACTCGCCCAGGTCTTGATGAATAACCCACAGTTGCAGAAGGAATGGGATCAGGAATTGGGCGACCGCATGATAAAAATCGTATTCATCGGTCAGCATATCAAGGAACAGAAAGATGCTATCATTGCTGAACTCGACAAATGTCTGGCATAAAACAGATTAAAGAAGTAGACAAGCAGAACAGAAGTCTATCTTCAGAACAAATATTGCAGAATCTTATTCTGCCCAGTTCTTAGCAAAAAGCAAAGGAAAAATAGCTCAAAATGAGCAGGAAACAAGAAAAACGGAGGAAAACGGACAAAAAAGTGAAGTTTTTCCTCCGTTTTTTAGTTTAATTCGTTTTTTTTTGTTAATTTTGCACCCGAATAATAAAAGCGTAATAAATATGAAGACAAACTTCAGACCGGCGTATATAAAGGACTTTGCTGCTTGCTGGAAAGTCATCGACCAGGCTCGCCAAAGTATGATAGAATCGGGACGTCATCAATGGACTGAGGAATATCCATCAGAAAAAGACATCAGAAAAGACATAGAAAATGGCAACGCCTTCGTTCTGACAGTAAACGAAGAGGTGGTTGTCTATGGAGCAGTCATATTGAATGGTGAACCCAAATATAAGAAATTAGTAGGCAACTGGATTACCGAGGGCGATTATTATGTAATACATCGCTTTGCCACGTTGCCTAGTTTCCAGCGTGAAGGTTTGGCGCGTATTTTCATCAGTAAGGTGAACAGCATGTGCGAGGTAGAAAAAATACCTAGCATCAAGGTTGACACCAACTTTGACAACACGCCGATGATTAACCTCCTGTCTTCGATGGGTTTCTGCATCTGCGGACGTGTAAACTATGGAGGAAACAGAGGTCAGCGTTTCGCCTTTGAAAAACTCTCCATAGCCATGGAACCTGCAGAATAATTTCTTGCCATCGAAAAACACAACATTTGATTAACATCCTCAAACATTCATTATGGAAGAGAAACTATTGCAGATGAAGAGCTTGGTTAAAAGACTCAACCAAGCTTCGGATAGTTATTATAACGGAAAAGGCGAACTCATGACCGACTATGAGTGGGACACCCTTTTCGACCAGCTCAAGAGATTGGAAGAGGAAACAGGCGAAATTCTGCCTGACTCCCCTACTAATCGCGTGTCAGAAGATTCTATAGTAGGAAAGAAAGAGGAGCATGAATTTGCCGCCCTCTCTCTGGCAAAGACCAAACAGGTAAGTGATCTTGTAAAATGGGCAGAAGACCGCCCTATCTGGATTTCATGGAAACTGGACGGACTGACCCTCGTAGTAACCTATGACGGCGGAAAACTCACCAAAATCGTTACCCGCGGTAACGGACACATCGGCACCAATATTACCCACTTGGCTCCAGCCATTTCAGGCATTCCTGCTACCATTTCAGAGAAAGGACATCTTGTAGTAAGAGGAGAAGCCGTCATTTCGTATGCTGATTTCGAACAGTTCATCATCGAAAGCGAAGGCGATTACGCCAATCCACGAAACCTCGCTTCAGGCTCACTCACGCTGAAGGATATTGAAGAGGTGAAGCAGCGCCACATCCAATGGATTCCGTTCACCCTGGTTTATACTGAGCGGGAACTTACTTCATGGGGCGAACGCATGCAGATGCTGAAAGACCTGGGAATGAATCCTGTAGAACGTGAGCGTATTGACCACCCTACCACAGAAAATATCCAGCTGGAAATAGACAAGTTTACGGAGAAGGTGACAAGCAAGAAGAATCCTTTCCCGGTAGACGGACTGGTGATTTGCTACGACGATACGGCTTATGCAGCTACGGGGTCGGTTACAGGCCACCACGCTACGAGGGCAGGATTTGCCTTTAAATGGCAAGACGAACATGCTGACACCGTACTCGACCACATCGAATGGTCGTGCGCAGCCAGCACAATCACGCCTGTAGCTGTTTTCAAACCGGTAGAACTTGAAGGAACCACCGTGCAGCGTGCCTCGCTCTGCAATGTAAGCGAATGCGAGCGTCTGGGCATTGGCGACAAGGGAACCAGACTGCAGGTCATCAAGGCCAATAAGATTATCCCGAAGGTAATCAATATTACAGAGGTTGTGGGGAGTTTTGTCATTCCCAACGAATGTCCGGTCTGCCATGCGCCGGCTGTAGTGCGCGAGAGTGAGAGCGGCACCAAGACTCTCCATTGCACCAATGCAGCCTGCCCAGCCAAACAACTTAAGAAATTTGCCCGCTTCGTCAGCAAGGAAGGAATCAATATTGACGGAATCTCAGAACAGACTGTCTGGAAATTCATCAATCATGGTTTTATCAGGGAATATGCTGATTTCTACAAACTGAAGAATTATGCGTTCGAGATTTCCTGTTTCGAAGGATTTGGCAAGAAGAGCGTAAGCAATCTTCTGGAGAGTGTAGAGAAGAGCCGCCATACTGACGGCCGTCATCTGCTCTACGCCTTGAATATTCCGCTCTGCGGCGGCGATGTGGCTAAAAAACTGCTCAGCCGTTACAAGGTGAAGGAACTGATAGAAACGGCGCGCCTGAGCATGTTCGATGATGAGTTTGCAAGCATTGATGGTATTGGACCTGAAAAGAGTGCCAAGTTTATCGCCTGGTTCAAGGACGATATTCATTTCCAGCATGTGCAGCATCTGCTGTCCGAGCTGATTATCGAGGAGCAGGAGCCTGTAGAAACGGGAGACAAATGCCAAGGACTGACTTTCGTTGTAACCGGAGATGTGCATCATTACAAGAACCGCAACGAGTTGAAAGCTTATATTGAAAGCCAGGGCGGCAAGGTTACGGGAAGCGTGAGCAAGAGTACTAACTTCCTGATTAACAACGATGCAGCTTCGCAGAGTTCGAAGAACAAGAAAGCCCATGAACTCAATATTCCGATCATCACAGAGGATGAGTTCATTGAAAAGTTTCAGGAGTAAACAAGTGAATTAAGCGAAATAAAAAGCGAAAGCCAGATTCCGGATTACGGACTTGGCTTTCGCTTTTCTAGTTTTAAGAACCTGCAAATTCTCTGTTATTATTCTCCAAGGAACTGACCCATGAAGAGAATGGCGCCACTGTTACGTTCGGTAATGAAATAAACGAATGGGCGGTTGGCATGGAATTCTACACGCTTCATCTCGTGAGGGCCCAGTGAGGTCAACATCACAGCTGCTGTTACGGCAGCAGCCTTGGTTCCACGCTCGCTTACCTCAATCTTTGCCTTCTGCAACATCTTCGATACGTAGAAGCTGCCATTGGCAAAACGGCTGAAATCTGCCGTGACTGGCTGGAAGATGCTTGGAGCTCCCAATTTACTGATAATCGGATTAAGAGACAGATTCATCTCGGTAGTGAACTTCGGAAATTTCAAATCTACCTGACAACGGTCCATATCATTACTCAACTTCTGAAGTTTATCAGCATCCATCTCCTTCATCACCTCGCTGATGCTCTTGCCAGCCTTAGGAAGAAGAACGGTCATCTGATAACTTCCATTTCCGTATGGCAGCTCTACAGCCTGCAACATATCATTTTCAGTATAGGCAAACTTCTTGTTCTGGTGCATCATGTTCACCTTCTTAATATCGCGGGTGTAACCGCTGAAGTTCTCGAGACGGGTATTCTTCGCATCAAACTTCTCCTGCCAGATTCCATTAAAATAAATAGCATTCAGGAGGTAAGAAACGGCTGCAGGGTCTACCTGGTCGATGATGCTAGGAATCATTCCTTTAGTCTGCTTCTTGCACCAGTCATTAATGCGAGTGGCAGATTTAGAATTGGTAAAGTCCATGCTCTCAACACCCGCCTGATAAGAATCGGCTACGGTACGAGCAAAATCGCTGTTCAGTCTGAAATTCTTATTGATAGCGATAAAATTGGCAATGTTTACGGTTGTCTGCTTGTCGAGCTTGCCAGCCGAAAGCATCAGCGCCTTATAACAGTCGTTGAGGTCCTTCACGCTCACGCCCTCGCAACCGATTGCCTTCAGAATCTCCTGCTGAGTCTTGCCGTCGGCACCATTCGCAAGCATTCCCATCAGATAGGCGATGCTCATTGGCGAAACCACCTCAGAATCCATGCCGCTAATCTGCTGATAGAGTTTGAAAGCGAAATCGTTATTCTTCTTCACGATGTTCTGCTGAGCCTCTGAGAGGACAAGATAGCCCTCGTCCATTTCCTCATCTGCAGACGGACGGGCAGCCTCTGCCTCTGTTATCTTCTCAGCCTTTGTTGCGTTCTCATTCTGTGCATTCTTGCTTGAGCTGCAAGAAGTCATAGCCATTGCAGCTGAAGCTAAAATAGCTGCACTAAATACTTTCTTGTTCATATTTCTCTAATTTATTGGTTCATTTTAATGACTCAACGCTCCTGAACCCAAAGGGACTGTTCCTCTTTAAAAGGCAGTTCCCGAATCGGAATCTGAATCGTGAGTTCTGAAAATAAAATGAAAAATCGGCTAATCCTTGCACGGGAAAAGCCGATTTTACTATTTCTTAACAAAAACATCTATGTTCTTTACTGAACTTGCGCATGTGGTTCAAGTACGGGCTGAAGGCCCAAAAGCTCCTAGCCCAGGGCATCGCCCTGGGGAGGGCACTGAAAAAGTAAAATCCACTTTCAGATTGAAAGTTAATGGCGGAGAAATCGTAGTTTTACCCTTCTTTTTCTGTCTAACATAGCCTTACTAAGGCGATCTGTGGAAGGAGAAGTTATAAATCGTAAGCATTTTCCGTTTTGGTCCTTAAAAATGGAGACTTTTTCAGTGCCCTCCCTGGGTATAATGGCAATCAGCAAGGCGCCCTGTAAGGGCAAAAGCTTTGTATATTGCCAGGTATTTGAAAGCTTTTGCCCTTACAGGGCGACAGGTTTGCGTCCATAAACACCCAGGGCGATGCCCTGGGCTAGGAGCTTCTGCCCTTTCAGGGCGTGTGGGGCTTACTTGCAAAATTTGAGTACTTTACGAAAAAAATCAATGCAGCGGTGCCTCTTCCGAAGGTCTGCCAGGCTTTATTCTGAGATGATATCTGTTTCCATCATATTCCACGCGCATGATGTTCGTCCTATTGGTCTTCATCTCATCGCTCGAATTAGCCACAAGATGTTCGTATAGATCTATTGCCACATGACCCATCGTTCTGCGCAGATTGATTTCGATGCAAGGCACTACGCCCAGTCCGGTTCTGTTTACGTCCTCTCCTTCCTGATTCAGCACGGCCTCGCAGAATTCATCCTTCTCCCCTTTCGTGCAGATCATCATGTCAACGCCGAACGGACCACTGTAAATTTCCTTCAGCACCGGCTCCATTACCTCGATGATGCGCTGTCTGATTCCGGCAAGCTGCGCCTCGCTAATGAGCGGTTTCATCATTTCCACCTTATCATCTTCAGAGCAGAGCACATTGCCCGAATAGGCATTCTTGATCGTATCGAAGAGCGAAAGACCGCGATAGAGCGCCTTGCCATCTTTCATTTCAAACTCCATGGCGAAATCTCTCACCTTATTATATAGGGGTTCTACGGTTACGCCGCCCTGATGATAAATCATGTTTGCCACCCATCTTTCGAAGGTAGGATAATCTCCTGAAGTCCTGAAGTCCTCAGCACTCACATATTTCACTCCCCTCCCGCTACTGCTCCAGGGAGCCTTGACAACAGCTTTGCCGTGCTGGAGAATGAGTTCTTTGACGCGGGCCGTCTCAGTAACATATTCCACGCCACGCTGCAGATGAAGGGCAGCCCATTGCCTGCTGCTCACCTCGCGTACCTTATTTAATACAGCATCAGTCGGCAACATAATCTCCGGCATTCCCAAACGCTCCAACTCACCTTTCAGCGACAGGTTCCATCCCCAGGGATGAACACTGTCCAGAAATTCAGTCTTGAGCAGATGCTTCAGCTGAGGCTTGGTGATGAACTCAACCTTGCTGTTCAGTTCAGCCCCAAAATGGCGCACCCTGTTCTTCGCAAAATCAATATCATCCACAAGTACGAGGTCGCCCTCTTCCGCCCAAAGAGCCGGAATGAAAGCAAGATCACTTCTAAGTTGTCTACCCGCATGAGGCGCGGTGAACTGTTTCAGATTTGCAGCCAAAGCCAAATCATGTTCTGGATTGAAAATATGTAACTTCATGGTGCAAAGATATAAAGAAAAGTGCAAAAAAGGGCAGAAAATCCCCATTTTTACTTAGACAAGTGCTAAATAATGAAAAAAAAGTTACTTTTTGCTATCTAGAGTTTGCAAATTAGAAATATTTAATTACCTTTGCATCGTAAAAACAATTAGAAACGATATAAACTCATGGAAGAAGCATTCTTCAGAACACATACATACCTCGTAGAGCATACGGACGCACCAGTAAGACGCACTCTAATGGACGAAATCGACTGGAGCGACCGTTTGATTGGCATAAAGGGAACACGCGGTGTAGGAAAGTCTACATTCCTCCTTCAATATGCCAAGGAGCACTTTGGTCCTACTGACCGCAAGTGTCTGTATGTGAATATGAACAATTTCTATTTTCAAAGCAGAGGAATCGCAGATTTTGCAGGTGACTTTGTTCGCCACGGCGGCAGAACCCTTCTCATCGACCAGGTCTTCAAGCAGTCGGACTGGAGCAAGGAACTGCGCAAATGCTACGACCTCTATCCAGAGTTAAGAATCGTGTTCACAGGTTCCAGCGTGATGAGACTGAAGGAAGAGAATCCAGAGCTCAATGGAATCGTGAAAAGCTATAATTTGCGAGGCTTCTCTTTCAGAGAGTTTATCAACCTGCAGACTGGCAACAGTTTCAAGCCATATACACTCGATGAAATCTTGCGTAATCACGAGCACATCATCAAGCAGATACTGCCCAAGGTGAGCCCGATGAAATACTTTCAGGACTACTTGCATCATGGATTCTATCCATTCTTCCTGGAGAACCGCAACTTCACAGAGAATCTACTAAAGACAATGAACATGACGACCGAGGTAGACATCCTCCTCATCAAGCAAATCGAACTGAAATATCTCACCAAGATCAAGCGGCTCTTCTATCAGCTAGCTGTAGAAGGTGCCAAGGCTCCCAACGTGAGCCAGCTTGCCGAAGAGATCAACACCAGCAGAGCTACGGTAATGAACTACATCAAGTATCTTGCTGATGCGCGACTCATCAACATGATTTACCCTACCGGGCAGGGGTTCCCAAAGAAACCATCCAAGGTGATGATGCACAACTCCAACCTGATGTACGCCATCTATCCTATCAAGATAGACAAGCAGGAGGTGATGGAAACATTCTTCGTCAACTCGGTATGGAAAGACCACAAGGTAAGCCAGACCGGCAAGGACCACTACTTCATTGTAGACGGTGAGAAGAAGTTCAGAATCTGCGATGCGCAATCTCCAAACAAGGTGCGCAACAATCCCGACATCATCTACGCCCGATACAATACCGAGGTAGGCAAGGACAACAGGATTCCGTTATGGCTTCTGGGTTTCCTATATTAGGGAATGTTGAATGTGGAGTGTTGAATGTTGAATTGCCTAACGGCATCAGCATGAAGACACATAAGGGCGCAAGCCTAACTCAACATTCAACATTAGAATAAGAACATTAGAATAAGAATGAATTAAATACAAAACATTTTTAATATTTTATCTAAAAGTAAAATGGCTAAAGAGAAAAAATTTATCACTTGTGATGGTAACACAGCTGCCGCACATGTAAGCTACATGTTTACTGAGGTTGCTGCTATCTACCCTATTACTCCATCATCACCAATGGCGGAGCATGTAGATGAATGGGCTGCCAAAGGTCGTAAGAACCTTTTCGGTCAGCGAGTTTCTATCCAGGAAATGGAATCAGAGGCTGGTGCTGCGGGTGCAGTTCACGGTTCTCTCCAGGCTGGTGCCTTGACTTCAACTTACACTGCTTCTCAGGGTTTGTTGCTGATGATTCCTAACATGTACAAGATTGCTGGTGAGTTGCTCCCTTGCGTGTTCAACGTATCAGCTCGTACATTGGCTTCTCACTCACTTTGTATCTTCGGTGACCACCAGGACGTAATGGCTTGCCGCCAGACAGGTTTCGCTATGTTCTGCTCAGGTTCTGTTCAGGAGGTTATGGACCTCTCTGCAGTTCCTCACTTGGCTACATTGGAGACAAAGGTTCCTTTCATTAACTTCTTCGACGGTTTCCGTACTTCTCACGAGTACCACAAGATCGAGGAGATGGATATGGAAGACATCCGTCCATTGGTTAAGGAAGAGTTCATCGAGGACTTCCGTAACCGTGCTTTGACTCCTGAGCGTCCTGTTACTCGCGGTACTGCTGAGAACCCAGAGACATTCTTCACTCACCGTGAGGCTTGCAACACTTACTACGATGCAATCCCTGAGGTTGTAGAGAAGTACTGCCAGGAGATGACTAAGATTACTGGTCGTGAGTATCACCTCTTCAACTACTATGGTGCTGAGGATGCTGAGAACATCATCATTCTGATGGGTTCTGCTACAGAGCCAGCTCGCGAGGCTATCGACTACTTGAACAAGCAGGGCAAGAAGGTTGGTATGGTTGCAGTTCACCTGTTCCGTCCATTCTCTGTTGACTTCCTGAAGAAGACTATCCCAGCTACAGTTAAGCGTATCGCTGTTCTCGACCGTACTAAGGAGCCAGGTGCAGAGGGCGAGCCATTGTACCTCGACGTTAAGTCTGCTCTCTACGATGACGAGCGCAAGCCATTGATCGTTGGCGGTCGTTATGGTCTTGGTTCTTCTGATACAACTCCAGCTAAGATTGTTGCTGTATTCAAGAACCTCGAGTTGCCACAGCCAAAGAACCACTTCACTGTAGGTATCGTTGATGACGTTACATTCACTTCTCTCCCAGAAGAGGAGGAGATTCCAATGGGTGGCGACGACTTGTTCGAGGCTAAGTTCTACGGTTTGGGTGCTGACGGTACTGTTGGTGCTAACAAGAACTCAGTTCAGATTATCGGTAACAATACTAACAAGTATTGCCAGGCATACTTCTCTTACGACTCTAAGAAGTCTGGTGGTTTCACCTGCTCTCACTTGCGTTTCGGCGACAGCCCTATCCACAGTGCTTATCAGGTAAATACTCCTAACTTCGTAGCTTGCCACGTACAGGCTTACCTCCACATGTACGATGTAACTCGTGGTTTGCGTAAGAATGGTTTCTTCCTGTTGAACACTATCTTCGACGGCGAGGAGTTGGTTAACTTCATCCCTAACAAGGTAAAGCGTTACTTCGCTCAGAACAACATCACTGTTTACTATATCAACGCAACTAAGATTGCTCAGGAGATTGGTCTCGGTAACCGTACCAACACCATCCTCCAGTCTGCATTCTTCCGTATCACAAAGGTTATTCCTTTGGATCTCGCTGTAGAGCAGATGAAGGCATTCATCGTTAAGTCTTACTCTAAGAAGGGTCAGGACGTTGTTGACAAGAACTTCGGTGCTGTTGACCGTGGTGGTGAGTACAAGCAGTTGACAGTAGATCCAGCTTGGGCAAACCTCGCTGACGATGAGGCTAAGGAGGATAACGCTCCAGCATTCGTTAAGGAGCTCGTTCGTCCTATCAACGGCCAGGCAGGTGACCTCTTGAAGGTTTCTGACTTCGTTAAGCACAACACAGTTGACGGTACATGGCAGAACGGTACTGCAGCATTCGAGAAGCGTGGTGTTGAGGCATTCGTACCAGTATGGAACGTTGAGAACTGTATCCAGTGTAACAAGTGTTCATTCGTTTGTCCTCACGCAGCTATCCGTCCATTCGTATTGACCGATGAGGAGCTCGCAGGCATCGAGGGTCTCCAGACTCAGGATGTTAAGGCACCTAAGGCTATGGCTGGAATGCACTTCCGCATCGAGACATCAGTACTCGACTGTCTGGGTTGTGGTAACTGTGCTGACGTCTGCCCAGGTAAGAAGGGTGAGAAGGCGTTGACAATGGTTCCATTCAACGTAGACGCAGAGGATATGGTCAAGGAAGCAGCTAACTGGGAGTACCTCGTACACAACGTTGCTTCTAAGCAGGATCTCGTAGACATCAAGCAGAGCCCTAAGAACTCTCAGTTCGCTCAGCCATTGTTCGAGTTCTCTGGTGCTTGCTCTGGTTGTGGTGAGACTCCATACGTTAAGTTGATTTCTCAGCTCTTCGGTGACCGTCAGATGATTGCTAACGCTACTGGTTGTTCTTCTATCTACTCAGCTTCTATCCCATCTACTCCATATACAAAGAACGCTAAGGGTCAGGGTCCTGCATTCGACAACTCATTGTTCGAGGACTTCTGCGAGTTTGGTCTCGGTATGGTAATGGGTAACAAGAAGATGAAGGAGCGCATCGCTCACTTGCTCGAAGAGGCTAAGGCTAGCGAGAAGGTTTCTGCTGAGTTCGTAGCTGCTGCTGACAAGTGGATGGCTAACATGAACGATTCTGAGGGTTCTAAGGAGGCTGCTGCAGAGTTGAAGCCTCTCATCGCTGCCTGCGCTGAGAAGGGTTGCCCTATCTGCAAGGAGCTCAAGACTTTGGATCACTACCTCGTTAAGCGTTCACAGTGGATCATCGGTGGTGACGGTGCTTCTTATGATATCGGTTACGGTGGTCTCGACCACGTATTGGCTTCTGGTGAGGATGTTAACATCCTGGTACTCGATACTGAGGTTTACTCTAACACTGGTGGTCAGTCTTCTAAGTCTACTCCACTCGGTGCTATCGCACAGTTCGCTGCTCAGGGTAAGCGTATCCGCAAGAAGGATCTCGGTTTGATGCAGACTACATACGGTTACATCTACGTAGCTCAGGTAGCTATGGGTGCTGACAATGCTCAGACATTGAAGGCAATCCGTGAGGCAGAGGCTTATCCAGGCCCATCACTCATCATCGCTTACGCACCATGTATCAACCACGGTTTGAAGCGTAAGGGCGGTATGGGTCGTTCACAGCACGAGGAAGAGTTGGCTGTTGAGTGCGGTTACTGGCACTTGTGGCGTTACAACCCACTGTTGGCTGATGAGGGTAAGAACCCATTCACACTCGACTCTAAGGCTCCTAACTGGGATAACTTCCGCGACTTCTTGCTCGGTGAGGTTCGTTACCTCTCTGTACAGAAGGCATTCCCTAAGGAGGCTGATGAGCTCTTCTCTCAGGCAGAGAAGATGGCTAAGCTCCGTTACCAGACTTACGTTCGTAAGAGCCAGGAGGACTGGAGCGAGCAGATCTAATCTAGCGAGATTTCAATAGGTTAAATATATCATCTCCGAAGACCTTGGTTGCGTTCTGCAATCAAGGTCTTTTTTGTTTAAAAATGCTCCATATTCATGTAAAAATTGGGAATAAGTGATGAAACATAGGGAAAAATCGTGATTTTGGGATTGAGTTCTTTTGGGGCAATTCAGAATACTTTTGTTAAGAAAACAGAACATTCATATGTGGTATAAGACGGGCTGAAAGCCCAAAAGCTCTTAGCCCAGGGCATCGCCCTGGGTATAATGTAATCAATAAGCCGCCCTGTAAGGGCAAAAGCTTTGTTTATCGCTTGGTTCTTTAAAGCTTTTGCCCTTACAGGGCGATGGGTTTGCGTTCATAATTACCCAGGGCGATGCCCTGGGCTATGAGCTTCTGCCCTTTCAGGGCGTATTGGGTAATTTCAACCGTACAGATCGAACCATTATGAATTTTTAATCCGCTAAAAAACGGAGCAAGAAGCGCAATCAGACTGAGTAATGTAAATTATCCTTACCTACCCAAAACAGAAACCAAAAGAGGCAAAAATCAGTGCTTTTTAGTGATTTTTCGAATGAAAAACGCAAAATAAGAGGGTTAGAAAGGTGTTTTACCCCCTCTACTAAGAGTGAAAAATGCACCTCCTCGGACTTCAAAACCCTTTCGATTTTAGAGATTTTTGACCGAAACAAAAGCGAAACAAAAGGTAAATAGAGGACATTAGAGTACGAATAAGGCATAATCATATAGTGACAGATATAGATTAGGTTACACCAATGCTATTGAAGTAATTCTATATATAAATTCCGTATGGTGCTAACAATTAACACTTTAGCATATCTCACCTTTCATCATTTCACATGTTCTCAAATATTATAATCCGGTCATTTCCGGTCATGGTCATTTTCGGTCATTTTTATTTCGGGGGAGAAAATGGTCACCTATAGTATAATATAAATATATTTATATTTACTATAGCTCAAAATGACCAAACTCTTTTTGAAAATGACCGAAAATGACCATGACCGAAAATGACCGCTGCCACTCTGGTTCTTAATGCCACCATTCACCCTCATTTACGTTAACCTGTAATAAAGTTCAGCTAGAAAGCCAATAGAAATCAGTATCAATCAATCACTTACACTACTTCTCCGAAAGAAAGTCAGGGTAAAAGCTTGCATTCTGCCCAAAAATGTTGTATCTTTGCACCGGCAATCGAAAGAACAGCCTTTTGTGCCTTGCTCAGGTCTTCTCTTAAGACCAACCCGGGTCATAAATGATGGCAGACGCTGGTCATCAATGAAGACCCCGAAAACGGCAGGAACGGGGCGTTCTGGGGAGTTGCTTAAAGAAACAAAAATTTGAACAAGAAGAAAATAATATGATTACAGTTGATGGATTGACCGTAGAATTTGGCGGCACCACCCTATTCAAAGACATTTCCTTCCAGATCAACGAGAAGGACCGTATAGCCCTGATGGGAAAGAATGGCGCAGGAAAGAGCACATTGCTTAAGATCATCGCCGGTGTGAGAAAAGCTACTCGTGGCACCGTTTCCGCTCCCAAGGATTGCGTCATCGCCTATCTGCCTCAGCATCTGATGACCGAAGACGGCAGAACCGTATTCGAGGAAACCTGTCAGGCGTTCGCCCATCTGCACGAAATGCAGGCTGAGATTGACCGCATCAACAACGAGCTCACCACCCGTACCGATTACGACAGCGATGATTACATGCAGCTCATTGAGAAAGTATCCTCTCTCTCAGAGAAATTCTACGCCATCGACATGACTCATTTCGAGGAAGATGTAGAGAAGACGCTGCTCGGTCTCGGTTTCGAGCGCTCTGATTTCAACCGCCCTACAAGCGAGTTTTCGGGAGGATGGAGAATGAGGATTGAGCTGGCAAAACTGCTCTTGAAATCGCCAGACGTACTGCTGCTTGATGAGCCAACCAATCATCTCGACATCGAATCTATCGGCTGGCTCGAAGACTTCATCATCAACAGTTCGAAAGCTGTAGTTGTCATCAGCCACGACCGAAAATTCGTTGACGACATTACAACAAGAACCATCGAAGTAACCATGGGGCGCATCTACGACTACAAAGCCACTTACAGCCAATATCTGGAACTGCGCAAGGAACGCCGCGAACAGCAGATGAAGAAATATGAGGAACAGCAGAAGATGATTGCTGAAACCAAGGACTTTATAGAACGCTTCAAAGGCACTTATTCTAAAACCTTCCAGGTGCAGAGCCGCGTGAAGATGCTAGAGAAACTGGAACTTATCGAAGTGGATGAAGAAGATACAAGTCGCCTCCGACTCAAGTTCCCGCCGAGCCCACGCAGCGGTGCTTATCCGGTTCAGATGAGCGATGTGGCGATGTCGTTTGATGGCAAGAAGATTTTCAGCGGCGTGAATCTTACCGTAGAAAGAGGCGACAAGATTGCCTTCGTGGGAAGAAACGGAGAGGGTAAGTCAACGCTTGTGAAATGTATCATGGGTCAGCTTCAGAACGAAGGAAAGTTGGAATTGGGACATAATGTGCAGATAGGTTATTTCGCCCAGAACCAGGCTTCTCTGCTCGATGGCGAACTTACCGTATTCCAGACCATTGATGATGTTGCCAAAGGTGAAATCCGCAACAAGATACGCGATTTGCTGGGAGCATTCATGTTTGGCGGAGAGGATTCTACCAAGAAGGTGAAAGTATTGTCGGGAGGTGAGCGCACCCGCCTTGCCATTCTCAAGTTGCTGCTGGAGCCGGTGAATCTGCTGATTCTCGATGAGCCTACCAACCACCTCGACCTGAAGACCAAGGATGTGCTGAAACAGGCCTTGCTCGATTTCGACGGAACGCTCATCGTGGTTAGTCACGACCGTGATTTCCTCGATGGTCTTGTCAGCAAGGTTTATGAGTTCGGTCATGGTCGCGTCCGCGAACATCTCTGCGGCATTTACGAATTCCTGGAATCGAAGAAGATGGAAAATCTTCAGGAACTGGAGAAGAAGCAATAACCCCTATTCTATTGTTTTCTTATCAAAAAATATTTCAAGCATAAAACAAAAAGTCCTGATGTTTCAAACAAACGAAACATCAGGACTTTATTTTTTCTATCTATTCGGAAAAACCATTCCCGAAAAATTCTATTCGGAAAAACTTCCTTCCGGAATTACCAAAGCTCCAGGCGCTGGTTCTTAGGAATGAACAGCTTGTCGCCCTGCTTTACACCAAATGCCTCATACCATGCATCGATATGAGGAAGCGCACCATCAACACGCCACTTGCCGAGAGAATGAGGATCATTCTTTACGCGGTTGCGGATTTCCTTATCAGTAATGTTCTGTCCCCAAACACCTGCATAGGCGAGGAAGAAACGCTGGTCAGGAGTGAAACCATCCTTGTTCTTCAATGGCTTCTTGGCTGTAGCATTCTTGAAGGCATTGTATGAAACCATCAAACCACCGTGGTCGGCAAGGTTCTCGCCGAGGGTGAAACGGCCGTTGGCATTCAGATCAGGCAACACCTTGATGTTGCTGAAGAAATCAGCATACATATCAGCACGCTTGTTGAAACCTTCTGCATCTTCAGCTGTCCACCAGTCCTTCAGATTACCGCTAGCATCATACTGACGACCCTGATCATCGAATCCGTGAGTCATCTCATGGCCGATTACTACGCCGATAGCACCATAGTTGAATGCAGCATCAGCCTTAGGATCGAAGAAAGGATACTGGAGAATACCGGCTGGGAAGCAGATTTCATTGGTAGTAGGATTGTAGTAAGCATTCACGGTCTGAGGAGTCATGTACCACTCATCCTTATCTACCGGCTTTCCTGCCTTCTTTGCAATCTCCTTATCGTTGGCAAACTTGCGGCAAGCCAATACGTTCTCATAATAGCTCTTAGATGGGTCGATGCTGAGCTTGCTGAAATCAGTCCACTTGTTAGGATAACCAATCTTTACATAGAACTTGTCGAGCTTATTGTGAGCAGCTTTCTTTGTTACATCGCTCATCCAGGTCTGAGCATCGATACGCTGACCGAGGCTGATCTGAAGATTCTTTACGAGTGTCTCCATCATCTTCTTAGAGCTTTCTGGGAAATAGCGCTTGCAGTAGATGCGACCGAGAGCCTCGCCCAACTGAGCCTCTACCTGAGTAGTAGCGCGCTTCCAAAGAGGATAATCCTCCTTACGGCCACTCATAGTCTTGCCGAAGAATTCGAAACGGGCTTCGCGAATCTCATCGCTGAGGTAAGAAGCAGAACTACTGATGATGTCCCACTCCATCAAAGCCTTCAATGTGCCTGCACATTCTGCAGCTGCCACCTTGTCATAACCGGCGAAGAAAGCAGGCTGACCTACGATCATCTCCTTGAGATTTTCGCTCTTGATTCCCTCGGCGTTCGCAAGTGCCTCGAGAGGAATGTTAGGATAATTCTCCTTGAATTCTGCCAAGGTCATCTTGTTGTAGTTGGCCTGAGGATCACGAAGTTCGGTACGGCTCTTTGAGAAAGTAGCGAGCGTTGTTTCGTGAAGGAATACGGCAGAAGCCTTCTTGGCAGCTTCATCAGCAGAGAAACCATAGAGCTGGAACATCTTGCTGAGGTAAGTCTTATAAGCCTCACGGATAGCTACAGTTGCAGCATCGTTGTTGAGGTAATAATCCTTGGCACCGAGAGTAAGACCGCCCTGCATCAGGATGTAGATGTTCATGGCTACGTTCTTCTCATCGGCATCGAAACCTGAGACATAGCCCAAACCGAGACCCATCCATGCATACTTAACCTGAAGCTTCTGAAGCTCGTCCTTGGTCTTGGCAGCTTCAATCTCATCCAGCAGAGGCTTTACTGGAGCGATTCCAGCCTTGTTGCGGCTGTCAACATCCATAGAGAGTTTGTAGAAATCAGACAATTTCTGCTCGATGGTTCCAGCCTTGTAAGTCTTCTTCTGAAGTTCAGAAAGAATGGTGTTGATGCGCTTGTTGTTGTTCTCAGCAAGCTGGTCAAAACTGCCATAACGGCTGTAAGCGGCAGGAAGAGGATTGTTCTTCTGCCATCCGCCTGTAGCAAACTGATAGAAACTGTCTGCTGGCTTCACTGTCTGGTCGAGATTGCTCATGACAAGACCCGATTTATTCTGAGCATCAGCGCCTAATGGCAGAGCTGCAATCAGCATCATCGGTAAGATCATTTTCATTTTCATTTTCTTTATTTTATATTAATGTTACTGTTATTTCGAAACTTCTTCCAGTTCTTCCGAAAGGAGCATCCAGCGCTCGTTCTCCTCATCGAGCCCCTTCATGAGTTCGGTGTATTCGGTCACGAGTTCCATGTTGGTTGCATTTTCCGGTTTCATCAGGAGTTCATCAATCTCCTTCTTTCTCGCTTCCAGCTTCTCTATCTTCGCCTCACATTCCTTCACGGCTTTCTCAGCCTTGCGGATCTTCTTCTGCTGTTCCTTATGTTCAGCGTAGCTCTGCTTGCCGGATGTGGCAGAGGCAAGACTGTCGGCTGTAGAACCTGATGCGACAGAAGAGCCGGAAGTATTGGCAGAAGGCGAACCGGCAGAAGCCATGCTCTGGTTGGCAAGAGCCTGATTGATGTTCTCGGCATTATGGGCACGGAGATAATCGTAAATACCACCGAGATGCTCACGAACCTTGCCGCCGCCAAACTCATAGACCTTATCAACCAGACCATCTAGGAATTCACGGTCGTGGCTCACGATGATGGCTGTTCCATCGAAAGCCTTGATGGCTTCTTTCAGCACATCCTTCGACTGCATGTCGAGGTGATTGGTAGGCTCATCGAGAATGAGAAGATTCACCGGTTCGAGCAGGAGCTTGATCATAGCCAGTCGGCTGCGTTCTCCTCCACTCAGAACCTTGACAAACTTCTCTGAAGTCTCGCCGCCAAACATGAAGGCGCCCAGGAGATCGTTCACCTTCAGACGCATTTCGCCTGTTGCCACATTGTCGATAGTCTGGAAGATGGTAAGATTCTCATCCAAGAGCTGCGCCTGATTCTGGGCGAAATAACCAATCTGCACATTATGACCAATCTTGAGAGTTCCGGTGAAAGGAATCTCACCCATGATGCATTTTACCAGGGTAGACTTACCCTCGCCGTTCTTACCCACGAAAGCCACCTTCTCGCCACGCTTGATGGTAAAGGTAACATGGTCAAAGACGGTGTGTGCGCCGTAATCTTTGCGCACCTCATCGCAGATGATAGGATAATCGCCACTTCTGAGACAAGGAGGGAATTTGAGGTGCATCTGCTTGTTGTCAACCTCATCTACCTCGATAGGCACGATTTTCTCGAGCTGCTTGATTCTGCTCTGCACCTGAACCGCCTTGGTAGGCTTGTAGCGGAACCGCTCGATGAAATCCTTGATGTCGGCAATTTCCTTCTGCTGGTTTTCGTAGGCACGGAGCTGCTGCTCGCGGCGTTCAGCACGCAACACCACATACTCATCGTATTTCACCTTATAGTCTTCTACCCTTCCGCAAGTAATTTCGAGGGTACGGTTAGTTACATTGTTGATGAAAGCACGGTCGTGGCTCACCAGAACCACAGCCTTGGCACTCTGCGCCAGGAACTGCTCCAACCACTGGATACTTTCAATATCAAGGTGGTTGGTAGGCTCATCGAGGAGCAGGACATCAGGCTTCTGCAACAGAATCTTGGCAAGTTCGATACGCATTCGCCAACCGCCGGAAAACTCCTTGGTAGGGCGCTCGAAATCATCGCGCGTAAAGCCAAGACCGCTCAAGGTGCGCTCTATCTCAGCCTCATAGTTTTCGCCACCCATCATCATGTAGCGTTCATGTTCCTGGGTAAACTTCTCTACGAGCTGAGCATAGCTTTCGCTCTCATAGTCGGTGCGGTCGGCCATTTCCTGCTGCATCTTGTCCAGACGCGCCTTCATCTCGGTATTATGGGCGAAAGCCTTGCGGGTTTCCTCTTTCACGGTCGTATCGTCCTGCAGTTTCATCACCTGTGGCAGATAGCCGATAGTGGTTTCGTTAGGAATAGCCACAACGCCAGCAGTAGGTTTCTGCAAACCGCAGAGAATCTTGAGCATCGTAGATTTTCCCGCACCATTCTTACCCACCAGGGCAATGCGGTCGCGGTCGTTGATGACGAAACTTACATCATGAAAGAGAGGCTTGACGCCAAACTCTACTTTCAGTCCTTCTACTGAAATCATCTATTTAAATTTATAATTTACAATTAATAATTTATAGTTTTCCTAACTCCTTTTACGGAATGAGGAGGGATGAATCTCCATAGCTCAGGAAACGGAAATCATGCGAAAGAGCATAATCGTAAACCTTCCTCCAGTCGCCCTTGAGGAAAGCACTCACCAGGAGCAGGAGCGTACTCTGAGGCTGATGGAAATTGGTGACCAGCATCTTCACAATCTTATACTGATAGCCAGGAGCAATGATAATCTGCGTGCTGGAATGGAGAGCCTCCAAGCCGTTGCGGTCCAGATAATCGATGATTGCCTGGATAGCCTGCATCGGAGTGATTCCATCTACCAGATTGCCATCTTCAGAAAGCTCGTAAGGATCCCACTGTTTTACGTGCAGATCGTCTTCATTTGCCTCAGGATGCTTCAGCAGATGAACGCCCATGTAATAGAGGCTCTCAATAGTACGGACGCTGGTGGTTCCTACGGCAATGACCCGGCACTCGTGCTTGATGAGTTTTTCCAGACTGCGGCGATGAACAACAATGTATTCCGTATGCATCTGATGGCCTTCGATTTCAAGGCTCTTCACCGGTTTGAATGTGCCGGCTCCTACATGCAGGGTTACTTCTTCGCGGTCGATTCCATGCGCATCAAGATCCTTGAGAACCGCATCGGTAAAGTGAAGTCCGGCAGTTGGAGCTGCCACACTTCCCTTGATTTTAGAATAAACCGTCTGATAGGTGGTCTTGTCGCTCTCCTCTGTCTTGCGGTTGAGATATGGAGGAATAGGCAACTCGCCTACTGCTTCGAGAATCTCAGCGAAAGACACCTTGTCGTTGTCCCAATCAAAATCAACCCAGTAGTTGGTTCCTCCGCCTTTGGCAACCATTTCCTGCGCTTCAGAACCGAGAGCATCTCCGCGTCGCATGGTAGCGCTGAGCGTAAGCTTGTGACCCTTGATTTCGAAATCACGCTTCAGGCTTCCCTCTTTCCATTTCTTCAGATTACCGATCATGCAGAGCCAGGAACAATGTCCGGTGGTCTGGAACATGAGTTCATAATCAGTAGGTTCTGCAGGCTCCATCAAGAAAACCTCAATAAGCGCACCTGTTTCCTTGCGGAAGTGCAGACGCGCTTGTATCACCTTGGTATTGTTGAATATCATCAAGGCTCCTTGAGGGAGATATGTGGGAAGATGATGGAAAACATCATCGCTTACCTCGCCGTGCTTATAGACCAGCAGTTTGCTGTGGTCACGCTGGGCGATAGGGAATTTTGCGATGCGCTCATCCGGTAAATCATAGTTATAATCACTAATTTTAATGTGTTTTGTATCCATTATTTATTTTACTTTTTGAACTTTCTATTTTGAACTTTTATTTCTGTACTAAAGATAAGCCATCTGACAGGTGGCATAAAACACAACCATGATAAGGGTAAATATCACTACGGTCATGATTTTATCTATATCATCATAGTCGTAACCCGTACTCGTATACTGGTTGGAAATATACTTAATCTTTGGGGAGATGCGGTAATACATCCTGATGTAGATAAGATAAACGACAACTCCCACCACTGCTCCGATAGCCAGACCGCAAAGAATGTCGACCGGATAATGAACACCCAGGTAAAGACGGGTCCAACAGTTCACGAACGACCATAATAACAGGGTCCACGTAACCAGTTTGCTGCGGATAAGCAACGAGAAGAAGATGGCTAACGAAAGCGTATTAGCCGCATGAGCCGAACAGAAGCTGAAACTCTTGAGGCGCATATTGTCAACCACCTGAACCGTATACTTGAACATCGGGTCGCTGGAAGGTCTGTATCTTTCAGCCAGCGGTTTGATGATTCCATCCACCAGTCCATCAGCCAGAAAGATACAGAGCACCGCTCCTCCAACCACGAGTGCAATCTGCCCCATCATCTCGTTGTTTCTTATCACAACAACGAAGAGGACGATATAAAGCGGAATCCATGTCCAGCCCGACGTAAGCGCCATCGCCATCTGATCGAGCCAGACATTCTCGCTGCCGTTAAACACATGCAACAGCTGCATGTCAAAATCTTGTATCCTACTAAAATCCATTCTCTTTATTTTAATCATTGAACTTTTCGCAAGTGTGCTCCACACGCCCTGAAAGGGCAGAAGCTCCTAGCCCAGGGCAGCGCCCTGGGTAATTACGGATGCAAACTTGTCGCCCTGTAAGGGCAAAAGCTTTAAAATACCGGGCAATTTATAAGGCTTTTGCCCTTACAGGGCGCCTTGCTGATTGCTATTATACCCAGGGCGCTGCCCTGGGCTAGGAGCTTCTGCCCTTTCAGGGCGTGCTGCTTCTGGAGCTTTTGGGCCTTCAGCCCGTACTTGAACCACATGCAAAAGTTCAGTTATCTTAATCAGATTTCCTCTATAGCCTTGGTTTCAATCCAGCCTTCTCTGCCGTCTCCTACCTTGATTTCACGCCAGCCTTTCATCGCCTTGTCGGTAATGTCAACTCGGGTTCCTTCATGCAGCAGGAAGAGGTCAACGCTCGTCTTGGCTGGAGTCTTCTTCACATTGACAGAAGGAGCGATGATAATGGCTCCCGTACGGTTAATGAGCATCTGCCGCTGCTGGTAAGCAAAGAGATTGCTCAGCAGGAAGACTGCCACGAAGAAGATTCCACCGAAGAAACCTATCTTGCGCAAAACGATATGCGAACCGAAGAGATAAACCAAGACCAGAACCAGTGCCATGATGATGGCTATGATGCCTGTCTTTGCCCAACAGTCAACACTCGTAAAGTTAACCAGCGCCTTCCACCAGGTTACGAAGAACATCTCGCTTTCCGGAGTAATCTTATCGATGGTCTTGCTACGTGCAAACTGCAGGTTGAAGCTGATATCTTCATCGCCTGGCGAGAGCAGATGGGCACGCTCATAATTGAGCACAGCCTTGGTAATATTGTCTGTACGGTAATAAGCATTGCCCAAGTTATAGTAAACTTCGGCAGAAACACCATAGTTGTTCAATATTTCCTCATAGTCGCGTATGGCCTGCTGATAGTTACCTTTCTGATATTCCGTATCAGCATTGTTCTTGGTTACAGCGCCTGCAGAAATCGAGCAGCCCAACATTACCATGATCATCAAGACGAACGAATATCCGGTTGCACTCTTCTTGCGCTGCTTACGCGTTGCATTGATAGCATTTTCTATATCCATAATAGCAGTCATTGCTGATTCGAATGTACGGTTCATATTGCCGGCAGGGTCGCCCGGCGCATAGCGTTCAAACTCACATTCATCGAGCGCAGTTGTAAACTTCTCGATAGTTCTCTTCTCTACACAATGTTTTTCGAGCATAGCCTGAATGTTTTCACGTGAGAGCTTTTCAGCAGGCATGTTGAGCTTGTAGCTTACATAGCCCCACAAAGCACGGAGCACTTCATCATAGAATTCTTCCTGCTTGCCACCGAGCATCAGCAGATGAGCCTTCTTCAGGCGCTTGGTTGCTATCTTGTTTGCCTTGTTGGAACGGACCTTTACCAGGTCGGCATTCTCGAGAGTACGGCGGCGGAAGACAATGAGCAGGGCAAAGAAGGCTGCCAATGGAACCAGCAGACTGGTCCAGTAGCCGAAGCTTCCGTAGAACATATCATCAATATCATGGAGCTTAGACTTACCCAGTTTCAGCGCGTGAATGTCCTTATCCTTGTTGCTGAAATCTGATGTTTCATTGTCTGATGTTCCATCACCCTTCTCTACGTTCAGCGTAAACGGCTGGGTCTTGATAGTCTTGTACTTGTTAGCCGAAGTATCATAATAGGTGAATTCTACCGCAGGAATGGTATAATTTCCCTGATTACGAGGCACAGCCAGGAAGTCATAAATCATATTGCCTTCTACGCCATTGGCTGTAAGGCGGGTCTTGTCTGTCACCTTCGCATCGTACTTGTCAAAATCCTTAGGGAAGGTAATGACAGGCTGCTTGAGCAACTTCAGGTTTCCGATTCCTCCTACCACTACACGGATGGTGATTGGTTCGCCAGCCTTCACTTCCTTCTTGTCGATGGAAGCACTAATGTTGAATTTACCTACACCGCCCGAGAAGTTGGCAGGGCGCTGAGGCAATGGATCAACCTGAATTTTCACACTAGGAGCTATAATATCTTTCTTTACTTCAACATAGCCAGAACCGCCATTGAAGAAAGCTTCCATCGGGTCAACGTTTCTGTTCTGCTGAACTACGATTCCCTTGAAGGTAATAGCTGGAATGGTGAGGTTTCCCGTCATCTGCGGATACATGACATACTGGCTCCATGTTACGCATCGGTAAGGTCGGCCGTTTACGGTTTCAGTATGGAAGGTCTTCTGCTGAGGCAGCGGAACTTCCTGGTTGTGGAATCCCTTCAGGTCAGGCATCTTGCCTTCCAGCTGGGTAAGGTCTACCTGCGTGTAAACCTTATAGGTAAGGAGCACCGGTTCCTGTTCGTGAACACGTCGCTTGTTGGCTGTAACCTTGATGAAGAGGTCGCTGCCTGATATTCTTGAACCGGCTGTTCGCATGCGTGGTTCATTATAATCATTCTGTCCGTGCATGGAAGGAGCACCGTTGTTGCGTGCAGCATGGCCAGAAACCGTAATCTTAACCGGATGGGAAGAGAGTTTCTTACCATTTACGATGGCATGAGAGGCACCAATGCCAAAGGTTCCGTTCTTAGCTGCGTAGAGCGTATAGGTAATGGTTACCGATGATGAAGAGGAAGTATGGCCATTGATCATCTGATAACTGGACTGCGATGAGGTGTAAGGACCTGCGATTACCTCAAGTCCTTCTCCTACTCCGCCCAGGCGGAATTCCTCTACATCACGTGTATTGATGGTATAGGCCACACGGAAGTTTTCTCCCGCCGCCACGTGTGTTGGTGCCGACACACTGATATGCTGGGCTTTCAGCTGCAAACTGAAGCCCAGAAGCATTGCCCATATAATAATAAACCAACCTATATGTTTCATGTTCTAAATTTATTATACTCGTTGTATTATTTTACTTTTTACCAGTTTTTCTCATATTGCTTTCTGCGAGGCTGACTCATCGCTTTCTGCATCTTGCGCTTCGTATCCTTCTCCTGCTGGATGGCAGCGTTCAAGAGTTGTTCAGCATTATCTTTGCTCATCTTGTCCTGATTGTTCTGATTCTGCTGATTGTTCTTATTCTGGTTGTTCTTATTTTTGTCGTTCTTGTTCTTGCCTTTATTCTGATCTTTGTTCTGATCCTTATTCTGCTTGTCTTTGTTCTTGTCCTTGTTTTTATCCTTATTGTTCTTGTTCTTATCGTTCTGCTTGTTCTGCTTCTGGTTTTTAAGCAGTTTCTTGCAGAGGGCAAGATTATATCGGGTTGCATTGTCCTGCGGATTGCAGCGCAGGGCGTTCTCATAGCATCCTATGGCTTGCGCATATTGCTGATGCTGCTGCATGACCACACCCATGTTGTGGTAACTTCTGGCGCGTCGCATCTTGTTCGTTTCCAGTTTCGAAGCATTCTCAAACTGTATCATCGCCATTGAATCCTTCTGCTGCATCATCAGGGCGCAACCCAGATTATAGACAGCCTGCGCATTCTTCTGGTTCTTGGAGATAGCCTTGCGATATTGCGTTTCGGCTGCAGCCCACTTCTGTTTATGATAGGCGCGGTTTCCATGGCGGATGAAGTTGCGGTCGTTCTGTGCTCCCACCTTCGCCAAGCCCAGCACCATCAGGGTAAAAACCAATATATATCTTAAATATCTCATTCTTATTATATAATAATGTATAAACGTTTATCAGAAAGGCTTCTTGATGTCTTTCTTAAAAAACTTGATGTTTCTGAGCAGAGGATTCTTTACCTCAAGCAGACAGATTTCGATGATAAGCAACAGGATGACAAGAATACCTACAGCCTGGAACTGTTCATCATAGGCGCTGTAAACCACACTCGTTACATCGCCTTTCTGCAATTTGGCAATATCATCATTCAATGCTCTTTCCGCATCGCTGGTGTTATCTACATGAATGTACTGACCCTTGCCTGCCTGGGCAAGTTCCTTGCACATCTGCTCATTCAGAGCGGTCATTACGGTGTTGCCCGCATTGTCCTTCAGATAAGAGCCGTCGCCCATAGGGATTGGCGCTCCCTTGGTGTTTCCTATGCCCAGGATAAAGACATTGATTCCTTTCTTGTTGGCAGCAGCCGCTGCTTCCTGTGCGCCAGGCTCATGGTTTTCGCCATCGGTAATAACAATGATGGCTCTGCCCACATTCTCCTGCTGGGTGAAACTCTTGGAAGCCAAATCGATGGCTGCTCCGATATTGGTTCCCTGGGTCTGGATAAGACCAGGGGTTATGTTCTGGAGAAACATCTTTGCCGAAACATAATCGGTGGTGATTGGCAACTGCACAAAAGCATCGCCTGCAAAGACGATGAGTCCGATTTTGTCGTTGTTAAAGTTGTCGACCAGATTTTCGATAAGCATCTTACTCTTGTCCAAACGGGATGGAACCACGTCCTGACAGAGCATGGAATTTGAAATATCGAGGCAGATGATGGTTTCAATACCATGTCGCTTATCGTGAGAAATCTTGCTGCCCATCTGCGGGCGAGCTACCATCACGATAAGAAGCGCCAAGGCTGCGAGCATCAGCACAAACTTAACTGTAGGGCGATATTTGGAGATGTTAGGCATGAGCTGTTTCAGAAGTTCCGGATCGCCGAGCTTCTTCAGTTTAGCCTTTCTTCTTCTCCATCCTATCAGTCTGATCAGAATCAGTACTGGTATTATCCACAACAGCCAGAGAAATATAGGATCTTCAAATCTTAACATTTTCTATTCTAATTATATCTTCTATTCGATTAATATCTTCTATTCGATTATCCGATAATCAGTTACTGAACTTTCGCAAGTTTTGCCCCACACGCCCTGAAAGGGCAGAAGCTCCTAGCCCAGGGCAGCGCCCTGGGTTATTACGGACGCAAACCTGTCGCCCTGAAAGGGCAAAAGCTTTAAAACTCCAGACAAGACATAAAGCTTTTGCCCTTACAGGGCGTCTTGCTGATTGCCATCATACCCAGGGCGATGCCCTGGGCTAGGAGCTT
>ERZ779832.91-NODE-91-length-36772-cov-5.55865_pt1 | contig 36772 bp, 28 predicted proteins | sample MGYA00511250_ERZ779832 | MGnify/ENA primary metagenome ERZ779832 (study PRJEB29588, sample SAMEA2154726) | human gut metagenome | biome: human gut; feature: human-associated habitat; material: faeces | place: Denmark | collected 2008/2010 ...
TGTAACTCAGCTTATCTTGATGAAGAGTGACGTGCTCGATGGCTTCGATACCGTCAAGGCTTGTGTGGCTTACAAGGTAAACGGCGAGGAAATCGATTACTTCCCGTTCGACATAACTGAAGGTGTAGAACCTGTTTATGTAGAAATGCCGGGTTGGAAGACAGATATGACTAAGATGACAAGCGAAGATGAATTCCCTGAAGAATTCAACGCCTACATTTCATTCCTCGAAGAACAGCTTGGTACTCCTATCAAGATTGTTTCTGTTGGTCCGGACCGTGAGCAGACTATTGAACGCTATACCGAAGAATAATTTCAGGGACATTGATTTGTCCTGATAGATAAAAATCCGCTGATGACAGTTTATGTTCATCGGCGGATTTTTTGTTTACTCTCTGGGCAAAAGTATTATGATGCTGATTTATACACAAAATGTATAAATTAACGAGAAATAAATACTACCTTTGCCTGCACTTTGTAAAGTTGGAGCGAATATATGATTTCTATTGAAGGACTGAAAGTTGAGTTTGGAGTTACTCCTTTGTTCGAGGATGTTTCGTTTGTCATTAATAAGAAAGACCGTATTGCACTGGTTGGTAAGAACGGTGCAGGTAAGTCGACCATGTTGAAGATTCTGGCTGGCTTGCAGAAACCTACAGAAGGAAGCGTAGCTGTACAGAGAGGGGTGACCATCGGTTATCTGCCGCAGGTCATGATTCTCAGTGATACGCGTACTGTCATGGCGGAGGCGGAAATGGCATTCGAACATATATTTGAGTTGCAGGACAGACTGGCAAAGATGAATCAGGAGCTGGCCGATCGTACGGATTACGATTCGGAAAGCTATCATGAACTGATTGAACGTTTTACGCACGATAACGAGCGTTTCCTGATGATGGGAGGAACCAATTATCGGGCAGAAATAGAACGTACGCTTGTCGGACTAGGATTCAGCCGTTCCGATTTTGACCGTCCGACCAGTGAGTTCAGTGGGGGCTGGCGTATGCGTATCGAACTGGCAAAGTTGCTGTTGCGCCGTCCGGACGTCTTGTTGCTGGACGAGCCGACCAACCATCTGGATATAGAAAGTATTCAGTGGCTGGAGAATTTTTTGAAAATGAGTCCGGGGGCTGTGGTACTGGTAAGTCACGACCGTGCGTTTATTAATAATGTAACCAATCGGACCATTGAGATTTCTTGCGGACGAATTTATGATTATAAAGTGCCTTACGACGAGTTCGTCGTACTCCGCAAGGAACGTCGCGAACAGCAGTTGCGCGCTTATGAGAATCAGCAGAAAGAAATAAAGGATACAGAAGATTTTATCGAACGTTTCCGTTACAAGGCGACAAAGGCTGTACAGGTACAGAGCCGTATCAAGCAGTTGGAGAAGATCGTTCCGATTGAAATTGATGAAGAAGACAACTCTGCTCTGCGGTTGAAATTTCCACCAGCCATACGTTCGGGCAATTATCCTGTTATCTGCGAAGGGGTAAAGAAAGCGTACGGCGATCATGTCGTCTTTCATGATGTGACCTTGACCATCAATCGGGGCGAGAAGGTTGCCTTTGTAGGAAAGAACGGTGAGGGTAAATCTACCTTGGTAAAGTGTATCATGGGTGAGATTCCGTACAAAGGAAAACTGGTGATAGGACATAATGTGCAGATTGGTTATTTTGCACAGAATCAGGCACAGTTGCTCGATGAAAATCTGACGGTATTTGATACGATCGACTCGGTTGCCAAAGGAGATATACGTTTAAAAATACGTGATATATTAGGTGCTTTCATGTTTGGCGGAGAGGCTTCCGATAAGAAGGTGAAAGTGCTTTCGGGAGGAGAACGGAGCCGACTGGCAATGATTAAGCTGTTGCTGGAACCGGTGAATCTGCTGATACTGGATGAGCCTACCAACCACCTGGATATGCGTTCCAAGGATGTATTGAAAGATGCCATCCGCGAGTTTGACGGAACGGTTATTGTTGTTTCTCACGACCGTGAGTTTCTGGACGGACTGGTTACAAAGGTTTATGAGTTCGGTGGGGGAGTTGTGAAAGAACACATCGGCGGCATTTACGATTTCTTGCAGAAAAAGAAAATGGAAAGTCTCAATGAGCTGCAACTCTCTCAGTCGCCAACAACTGCTCAGTCTATCAAGAAGGACGATCCGGTACCTGCCAGCGAGAATAAACTTTCGTATGAGGCACAGAAAGAGCAAAACAAGAAAATCCGTAAACTGGAGAAGCAGGTTGCCGACTGTGAAGCGCTGATTGAACGTCTGGAAAAGGAAGTTGCTGCACTGGAAGCTCAGATGGCTACGCCCGAGGGAGCTTCCGACATGAAATTGTACGAACAGCATCAGCAGCTGAAAAAACAGATTTCGGATGCTGAGGAAGAGTGGGAGAATGTTTCTTTGGAATTGGAAGAACTTAAAAATTAAAAACTCTATAATTATAAACGCTTATGAAAACAAAACATTTTGCTGCTATGGCAGTACTTGTTGCCGCTGCTATGACTGGATGTGCCGGTCAGAAGGAAACAAAGAGTACTTCTGGCATCGACTTGGCAAATCTTGACACAACAGTTTCTGCAAGTCAGGATTTCTATCATTATGCATGTGGAGGCTGGATGAAGAATCATCCGCTGACTGCTGAGTATTCTCGTTATGGAACGTTTGAAGTGCTGATTGAAAACAACCGCAAGCAATTGCAGGAACTTATCGAAGGGCTGGCTTCAAAACAGAATCAGCAGGGTACGCTGGCTCAGAAGATTGGCGACTTGTATAATATGGCAATGGATAGTGTAACTCTCAATAAAGAGGGTATGAATCCTATCAAACCGGAATTGGATAAGATTGCTGCTTTGAAAGATAAAAGCGAAATCATTCCTATGATGGTGGAATTGCTGAATAACGGTATCGGTACTTACTTCTCAAGCTTTGTATATGCCGATCCGAAAAACAGTGATGTAAATATGTTCCAGATCAGTCAGGGTGGATTTAACCTGGGCGAAAAGGAATATTATCTTGACAATGATAGTGCCACGGTCAATGTACGTGAGAACTATAAGAAGTATATCGCCAAACTCTTTACATTGGCTGGTTTCTCTGAAGCTGAGGCTCAGCAGAAGATGGCAGATGTAATGGAAATTGAAACTTCTATTGCCAAGGAGGCTTTCAGTGCTGTTCAGCAGCGTGATCCGGAAGCCAACTATCATAAGATGTCTTATGCTGATTTGAAGAAGACATTCGCTGGCATCGACTGGGATACTTATTTGAAAGGTTTGGGCGTTAAGGAAGTTACAGACCTGAACGTAATGCAAATCGAACCTTTGAAAGAAGTAGAAAAACTGATCAATACACTTCCTGTATCTAAACATGTTTCTTATTTGCAGTATAACTTGCTGGATGCAGCAGCTTCTTACCTGAGCGATGATTTTGTAGCTGCCCGTTTCGATTTCTACGGAAAGGTATTGTCCGGACGTCAGCAGAACTCTCCTCGCTGGAAGCGTGCCGTTGGTGCCGTAGAAAGTATGTTGGGTGAGGCTGTCGGACAGATGTATGTAGAAAAGTATTTCCCGGCAGCAGCTAAGGAACGTATGGTGAAGCTGGTAAAGAACTTGCAGGAAGCTCTTGGCGAACGTATCCAGGCACAGGAATGGATGAGCGACAGCACCAAAATGGTGGCTCAGGAAAAACTGGCTGCTTTCCATGTAAAAGTGGGATATCCTGACAAATGGAAGGATTATTCTAATCTGGAAATCAAGAAGGATTCTTATTGGGCCAATGCTTGCCGTGCCAACAAATGGGGATTGGATGATATGTACAGCCGTCTGGGTAAACCGGTCGACAAAGATGAATGGTTGATGACTCCGCAGACTGTAAATGCTTATTATAATCCTTCTACTAACGAAATCTGTTTCCCTGCCGGTATTCTGCAATATCCGTTCTTCGATATGAACGCTGATGACGCATTCAACTATGGTGCTATCGGTGTAGTTATCGGTCATGAAATGACTCACGGGTTCGATGACCAGGGTCGTCAGTACGATAAGAACGGTAATCTGACCGACTGGTGGGCAGCAGGCGATGCTGAACGTTTCGATGCTCGTGCAAAAGTGATGGTTGATTTCTTCAACAACATCGAAGTATTGCCGGGACTGAAAGCAAATGGTGAATTGACATTAGGTGAAAATCTGGCCGACCATGGAGGTCTGAATGTTTCATTCCTCGCATTCCAGAATGCTACGAAAGAACATCCTCTGGGTAACGTAGACGGATTTACTCCGGAACAGCGTTTCTTCCTGGCTTATGCTACAGTATGGGCTGCCAACATTCGTGATGAAGAAATTCGCTCTCGTACAAAATCAGATCCTCATTCATTGGGTGAATGGCGTGTAAACGGTGCGCTGCCTCATATTCAGGCTTGGTACGATGCTTTCCATATTACTCCGGAAAGCCCGATGTACATTGCACCAGAAAAGCGTGTCAATATCTGGTAATAGTATATATCGCTATAATACTTGACAAGAAAGGTCATGTCACGGTAAAGTAAGAGGCTGTGACATGGCCTTTTTTATTGCTTTTTCCCAGTTAGAGAAAGGAGGAATATCCAGTCTTGATCGTTAATTTCTGTCTAAAAACATAGTTTAGTAACACGAATGAATTTGTTGCATTTTTGCTCATTAATTTCTAATTTGCGCATCACTATGTAAGAGATATGAAAAGCATATCCTTTTGTTTACTAATTAAATCTTGAAATACCATGAAAGTATATCAGACCAATGAAATCAAAAACATTGCCCTGCTTGGCAATGACGGATCAGGTAAAACCACCCTCACAGAAGCGCTGCTCTATGAGAGTGGTATTATAAAACGTCGCGGCAGAATTACTGCCAAAAATACAGTCAGCGACTATTTTCCGGTAGAGCAGGAGTATGGTTACTCGGTCTTCTCTACCGTTTATCATGTAGAGTGGAATGGTAAAAAACTGAATATCATCGACTGTCCGGGAAGTGATGACTTTGTGGGAGCTGCTATTACGGCATTGAACGTTACAGATACGGCTATTTTGTTGTTGAATGGTCAGTATGGTCCCGAAGTAGGTACGCAGAATCATTTTCGTTATACAGAAAAGTTAGGTAAACCGGTTATCTTCCTGGTTAACCAGCTTGATAGTGAAAAGTGTGATTTCGACCATGTATTGGAACAGTTGAAGGAAAATTACGGTTCTAAAGTTGTTCCGGTTCAGTATCCGTTGGCTACCGGACCCGACTTCAATTCATTGATCGATGTACTTTTAATGAAAAAATATTCATGGGGTCCCGATGGTGGTGCACCTACTATAGAGGATATCCCTGCCGAAGAAATGGAAAAGGCTCAGGAGTGGCATAAAGCGCTGGTTGAGGCTGCGGCTGAACACGATGAAACCTTGATGGAACGCTTCTTTGAGTCTGAATCACTGACGGAAGACGAAATGCGTGAAGGTATCCGTAAGGGATTGGCTGCACGTGGTATGTTCCCGGTGTTCTGTGTATGTGCCGGTAAGGATATGGGTGTCCGCCGACTGATGGAATTCTTGGGTAACGTGGTTCCGTTTGTTGATGAAATGCCAGTCGTTCATAATACCCGCGGTGTTCCTGTTCCTCCTGATGCCAACGGACCTACTTCTTTGTATTTCTTTAAGACAGCTGTAGAGCCACATATCGGAGATGTTCAGTACTTTAAGGTAATGAGTGGTGTGGTACACGAAGGTGATGACTTGAGTAATGCAGACCGTGGCTCTAAAGAACGTATGGCCCAACTGTATGTATGTGCCGGAGCCAACCGTGAAAAGGTAGATGAACTTCGTGCCGGTGATATCGGTTGTACGGTGAAACTGAAAGACGTGAAGACCGGTAATACGTTGAACGGCAAGGATTGTGAAAACAGATTCAATTTTATCAAGTATCCGAATCCGAAATATACACGTGCTATCAAGCCGGTCAATGAGGCTGATACAGAAAAGATGATGGCTGTACTGAACCGTATGCGTGAGGAAGATCCGACGTGGGTTGTTGAACAGTCTAAGGAGTTAAAGCAGATTCTGGTACACGGACAGGGAGAATTCCATTTGCGTACATTGAAATGGCGTCTGGAAAACAACGAAAAGCTTCAGGTACAGTTCTACGAACCGAAGATTCCTTATCGTGAAACGATTACCAAGGCTGCCCGTGCCGATTATCGTCATAAGAAACAGTCGGGTGGTGCCGGACAATTTGGTGAGGTTCATCTGATTGTAGAACCTTATTATGAAGGCATGCCAGCTCCTGAAGTCTATAAGTTCAATGGACAGGAATACAAGATAAACGTGAAAAGTTCGGAAACCATCGATTTGGAATGGGGCGGTAAATTGGTATTTGTTAACAGTGTGGTAGGTGGTGCTATCGATACTCGCTTCATGCCTGCCATTTTGAAAGGTATTATGAGCCGTATGGAACAAGGACCTTTGACCGGTTCGTATGCTCGTGATGTACGTGTCATTGTATACGACGGTAAGATGCACCCGGTAGACTCCAATGAAATCTCTTTCATGCTGGCAGGACGTCATGCATTCAGCGAAGCGTTCAAAAACGCAGGACCGAAGATTCTGGAACCGATTTACGACGTGGAAGTGTTTGTTCCGAGTGATAAGCTGGGCGATGTCATGAGTGATATGCAGGGACGTAGAGGTATGATTATGGGTATGAGCAGCGAAAAAGGTTATGAAAAGCTGGCTGCTAAAGTTCCATTGAAAGAAATGTCGAACTACTCTACTGCTTTGAGCTCACTGACAGGTGGTCGTGCTTCTTTCATCATGAAGTTCGCAAGTTACGAACTTGTTCCAACGGATGTTCAGAATAAGTTGATGAAAGAATTCGAAGAACAGGAAAAAGAAGAAGCATAAACTTTCTAATTGCTGTTTTTATAGATTACAAAGGTCGCATTTCTTAAAAATGCGGCCTTTTTTATTTAACGAAGCTTAAACAATTAGCTTACTTTGTTTGTTATTAATTTAAAATTTTATTATTTTTGCATTAAGACCGCGGAAAACGGGATGTGAAGTTTTTAAAATAACATGTAAAAGTTCGGATTTTGTTAATATAAAAGAATCGCAGATTAAAACATGTTAAGTAAAGTATCTCGTAAATAATAGCCGTTTAAATTTGCCTCCATGAAAAAGTCAACTATTTGGATATTAGGTATTGTAATGGGGCTTTCTTTTCTGAGTCTACTTTATTTACAAGTAAGCTATATAGAAGAGATGGTCAAGATGCGTAAGGAACAGTTCGAAGAAAACGTCGGACGAAGCCTTGCCCAGGCTGTGCATAACCTGGAGTTAGTGGAAACTAAAAAGTATCTGGAAAAAGACGTGGCGGCTACCGAACGTGCGGCACAGCTTTCCCAGCAGTTTCAGATGCAGCATCAGTCACAGTCTAGTGGAAGTGTGCTGATTGGCTCTTCCGATGGAAGTACCATTTCTACTTTTGAATGGAAAACGGTGATAAACCGTCCTTCAAGTATTCCTAAAGAGATTATTTCTACAGGGAAGAATATACCTCAGACTTCCCGGACCCTACAGGAAATTGTAAAGGAACGTTATATTTATCAGCGTGCCTTGCTGAATGAGGTTATTTATAACATCCTGTATACTGCAAGCGACAAGCCGCTGAAAGAACGGGTGAACTTTAAGCAGCTGGATTATTTTCTGAACTCGGAGTTGAAGAATAACGGAGTAGATATCCCTTATCATTTTACGGTAACCGATCGTGATGGAAAAGAAATTTATCGTTGCTCGGATTATGAATACGATAATGAAAAAGTTTACTCACGGTTGCTTTTTGAAAAAGATCCTCCGGCCAAGATGGGATTTGTGAATGTATTCTTTCCGACAATGGATAATTACATCTTCAGTTCCGTACGGTTCATGATTCCGTCTATCATCTTTACGCTGGTATTGCTGGTAACGTTTATCTTTACCATCTACATCATCTTCCGGCAGAAGAAGCTTACAGAGATTAAGAACGATTTCATCAACAATATGACACATGAGTTCAAGACACCTATCTCAACCATCTCTTTGGCTGCGCAGATGTTGAACGATCCGGCAATCAGCAAGTCGCCTGCAATGTTTAAACACATTTCGGGAGTAATAAACGATGAAACCAAGCGTTTGCGTTTTCAAGTAGAGAAAGTACTTCAGATGTCTATGTTCGAGCGTCAGAAAGCTACGTTGAAAAAGAAAGAGGTGGATGCCAATGAACTGATTTACGGAGTAACCAATACTTTCCGGTTGAAAGTTGAGAATTGTAATGGAACACTGGATGTAGCACTTGATGCAGATGACCCGTTTGTCTACGTAGATGAAATGCATTTCACCAATGTGATTTTTAATCTTCTGGATAATGCATTGAAGTATAAGAAGCCGGATGTCAATATCCATTTGAAGGTTCGTACTTGGAATGAATCAGGAAAACTTCATATATCGATAGAAGACAATGGTATCGGTATCAAGAAGGAAAACCTGAAAAAGATATTTGAAAAGTTCTACCGGGTTCATACAGGCAATTTGCACGATGTGAAAGGCTTTGGTTTGGGCTTGGCCTATGTGAAAAAGATCATAACAGATCACAAGGGAACGATACGTGCCGAAAGTGAACTGAATGTGGGAACTAAATTTATTATTGTATTACCTTTATTTAAAGAAGACTGATATGGACGAAAAATTGCGTATTTTGTTGTGCGAGGATGATGAGAATCTTGGCATGCTCTTAAGAGAATATTTGCAGGCGAAAGGATATTCGGCTGAGCTCTTCCCTGATGGGGAAGCCGGTTTCAAGGCCTTTCTGAAGAATAAGTATGATTTGTGTGTGCTCGACGTAATGATGCCAAAGAAAGATGGATTTACGCTGGCACAGGAAATTCGTCAGGCAAATGCTGAAATTCCTATTATTTTCCTTACGGCCAAGACATTGAAGGAAGATATTCTGGAAGGTTTCAAGATTGGTGCAGACGATTACATCACCAAACCTTTCAGTATGGAGGAACTGACTTTCCGTATTGAAGCTATCTTGCGTCGTGTTCGTGGCAAACGTAACAAAGAAAGCAACTTGTATAAAATCGGTCGCTTTACATTCGACACGCAGAAGCAGATTCTGTCAATCGGTGACAAACAGACCAAGCTGACTACCAAGGAGTCTGAATTGCTGGGATTGCTTTGTGCACATGCCAACGAAATCCTTCAGCGTGACTTTGCGTTGAAGACTATCTGGATTGACGATAATTACTTCAATGCACGAAGCATGGACGTATACATTACGAAATTGCGTAAGCATCTGAAAGATGATGATTCGATCGAGATTATCAATATCCATGGTAAAGGATATAAGCTGATTACTCCTGAACAGGAATGATGAAAAGTATAGACACAAAAAAACCTGAATTCTTGGAATTCAGGTTTTTTTATTTCTTTTCTGGATTGACTCAATATTACTCAACGATACGTTTGTTCAGCATGATGTAAGAGATCAATCCCACGATAATGAGAACCAGAGAAGTTGCTAAAACTGCATTGTCGTTTACATTGCCTCCGAAATAGCAGGCAATCAGGATTACTGCTCCGATTACAACCAGAATCAATCCTAAGTTCTTTAAAAAGCTTTTCATGTGTGTCTTCTATTTTATGGTTTATTTTTTTTTCTTGGTTACAAATTAAAGGATAATTCTTGTATTGAGGAAATTATTTGATGAAAAAAAATAAAAAACCTTACTATTAGTCTTTTGTATTGGTAAATATCTTACGGAGAACTTCCTGGCTTACTCTCAATTCTTCCAGTGTGAGTCCGTGAAGAGCTTCTTTCAATGTCTTGTTGGCTATAAAGCGTGCTTTTTCCTCCAGTTCTTTTCCGGTTTTTGTCAGGTGTATCAGGTTGGTACGCCGATCTCGTTTGTCGGAGATGCGTACAACCAAGTGCTGACGTTCCATGTTATCAATTAGCCGGGTCATACTGGGTTTGTCTTTGAATGTAGCGTTACACAGCTCTTGCTGGGTTACGCCGTCTTTTTCCCATAAGAATAATAATACCGTCCACTGTTCGGGAGTAATGTCCATACCGTTTTGCCGAAAGTTACGGCTTAATTTACGATTGATTGCAGCTGAAACTTTTCCGTTAAGTATAGCAAAAATAAGCTGTATGTCAAAATTAAACTGTTCTATCATCTAATTATTGTTTAAACAACTACGCAAATATACGATACTTTTACCATATATTCTATAGGGAAATGCCTCAAAATAACATTCTTTATCATATAAAAAGGTCACAATCGTTTGTATATTAGAGAAAAAGTCGTAACTTTGCGCCGCATTTGAAAATTTATTATTAATATTTTAATCAACGAATAGTATGAATCAATACGAAACCGTTTTCATTTTAACTCCCGTTTTATCTGATGTTCAGATGAAGGAAGCGGTAGAAAAGTTCAAAGCTATCCTGACAGGGGAAGGTGCGGAGATCATTAATGAAGAAAACTGGGGATTGAAGAAATTGGCTTACCCAATTCAGAAGAAATCTACTGGTTTCTATCAGCTGATTGAATTTAAAGCAGAACCGTCGGTAATCGAAAAGCTCGAAGTAAACTTCCGTCGTGACGAACGTGTTATCCGTTTCTTGACTTTCAAGATGGACAAATACGCTGCAGAATACGCTGCTAAGAGAAGAAATGTTAAATCAACTAAAAAGGAGGAAAACTAATCATGGCACAGCAACAATCAGAAATCAGATATTTAACTCCGCCTTCAGTAGACGTTAAAAAGAAAAAATACTGCCGTTTCAAAAAGAGTGGTATTAAGTATATCGACTACAAAGATCCTGAATTCTTGAAGAAATTCTTGAATGAACAGGGTAAGATCCTTCCGCGCCGTATTACAGGTACTTCATTGAAGTTCCAGCGTCGTATTGCGCAGGCTGTTAAGAGAGCTCGTCACTTGGCTTTGCTGCCTTTCGTAACTGATATGATGAAATAATTAAAGGAGGAATAAGAGTATGGAAATTATTTTGAAAGAAGACGTAGTTAACTTGGGCTACAAGAATGATATTGTAACCGTTAAGTCAGGTTATGGTCGTAACTATCTTATTCCGACAGGCAAAGCAGTTATCGCTTCTCCGGCTGCTAAGAAAATGCTGGCTGAAGAACTGAAACAGCGTGCTCACAAATTGGAAAAGATTAAGAAAGATGCTGAAGCAGTTGCAGAATCTTTGAAGGGTGTATCTTTGAAGATCGCTACAAAAGTTAGCGCTACAGGTGCTATCTATGGTTCAGTTGGTAATATTCAGATTGCTGAAGAACTTGCTAAATTGGGTCACAACATCGATCGTAAGATTATCGTTGTTAAGGATGCAGTGAAGGAAGTTGGTCACTACAAAGCAATCGTTAAACTTCACAAGGAAGTTTCTGTTGAAATTCCTTTCGAAGTTGTTGCAGAAGAAGCTTAATTTTGCAGTCTGTAAATACTTGATAAAATCCTGAGTAGAACTTTTATTCTACTCGGGATTTCTTTTTTTATGTCTTTGGTAAACTCTGTGCAATGAATGAATAGTGCGTATCCGGATAACATCCTATGGGGATCTGTACGATTGCTGCGAAAGAATTGGAATCCACTTGTAGAGTGGAGTGGTTGTGGAAAGTGATTTTATACTTAAATTACAAGAGTTTTCTTTAGGAAGGGAAGGGGAACCTGTAGAATGAGGAAACGTAAGGGCATAAAAAAAGTCTGAGTATGCTTTCGCATGCGCCAGACTTTCAATTCTCTCGAATGTTGTTCGAAATTATTCAGCAACTACTGCTGCAGAATCAACTGCTGCAGAATCTGCTACAACTGCTGTAGAGTCAACAACCGGAGCTGCTTCTTCTACTGTTTCAACTGCTGCTGAGTCAGCTGCTTCTTCATTGTTAGCTGCTTTGTTACCACAAGATGCGAAAGATACAGCAGCGAATGCTACGAACAAAAATACTAATTTTTTCATTTTCTTTGCTTTTTTAAATCTGTAATACTTATGTTGTTTTCTTAAAACGCTGCAAAGATATAGACTTTTTTAATACGTTGTTCTCTTTTGAGCGTTTTTTTTCAAAAAAATATGTTTTTAAATAGTTTTCTTCCTAAAAGATGTTTCCTGATAAGGTAAATACGTAAATCTTTCGTATATTTAAACGATTTTTCCCTTTTTCTCTGAAGGGACGGGCAGATTTCCAGAGGAGAGACTCTTTTTGATCCTGATTTTATCTTTTCTTGGGGGTAAGATGAGGCAGTTATCTTTGTGTTCAGATAATAATGCGTAACTTTGCAATTCGAATCATTATATTAACGTATGACAGATACCACTATTTTTCAGAATAAAAAAGCTGTTTATTATACATTGGGCTGCAAACTGAATTTTGCAGAAACTTCCACTATCAGTAAAATACTGAAGGAAGCGGGTGTGCGTACCGCTCGTAAGGGCGAGCAGGCGGACATTTGTGTAATCAATACCTGTTCGGTGACCGAAATGGCGGATAAGAAATGCCGGCAAGCCATTCATCGTCTGGCAAAAGAACATCCGGGTGCCTTTATTGTGGTAACAGGATGCTATGCTCAGTTGAAGCCGGGACAGGTGGCAGACATTGAAGGAGTAGATCTTGTATTGGGAGCCGAGCAGAAAGGCGACCTGATGAAATATTTGGGCAATCTGGAGAAACACGAGCATGGTGAGGCTATCACCACGGCTACAAAGGATATCCGTACCTTCGTTCCTTCGTGTTCCAAGGGCGACCGTACGCGCTATTTCCTAAAGGTTCAGGACGGATGCGATTATTTCTGTTCCTATTGTACCATTCCGTTTGCGCGCGGTCGGAGCCGTAATGGAAAGATTGCCGATCTGGTAGAACAGGCGCGGCAGGTAGCGGCAGAAGGTGGCAAGGAAATCGTGCTGACGGGTGTCAACATCGGTGACTTTGGCAAGACGACGGGAGAAAGTTTCTTCGATCTGGTGAAAGCACTCGACGAGGTGGAAGGCATTGAGCGCTACCGTATCTCTTCCATCGAGCCCAATCTGCTCACCGACGAGATTATAGAATATGTATCCCGTTCGCGCCGTTTTATGCCTCATTTCCATATTCCGTTGCAATCGGGATGCGACGAGGTGCTGAAGCTGATGCGCCGCCGTTACGATACGGCACTCTTTGCACACAAGATACAGAAGATTAAATTGCTGATGCCCGATGCCTTTATCGGTGTGGACGTGATTGTGGGTACCCGAGGAGAGACTCCGGAATATTTTGAACAGGCTTACGAGTTTATACGTAGTCTGGATGTAACCCAGTTGCATGTGTTCAGCTATTCGGAACGTCCCGGAACACAGGCGCTGAAGATCGATTATGTGGTTTCTCCCGAAGATAAGCATCAGAGAAGCCAGCGGCTCTTGGCTTTGTCGGACGAAAAGACAAGGGCTTTCTATGCCCGTCACATCGGACAGGAGGCCACCGTGCTGATGGAACATTCCAAAACCGGAACGCCAATGCATGGGTTTACGGCAAACTATATCCGTGTGGAGTTGAATCACGACGACAATCTGGACAATCATCTGGTACGGGTTCGTCTGGGTGACTTCAATGAGGAAGGTACAGCGCTGAAAGGAACAATGATATGAACAAGGTTTCTGTAGTCATCTTGAACTGGAACGGAGCCGAAATGCTTCGCCGCTTTCTGCCTTCCGTGCTGGCTGGTTCTGCTGGTGAGGGGATAGAAGTGTGCGTAGCAGACAACGGGTCTTCCGATAACTCCTGCCGCATACTGGAGCAGGAGTTTCCAGCAGTCCGTCTGATTCGTCTGGATCGGAATTACGGCTTTGCCGACGGTTACAACAAGGCTTTTGAACAAGTTGATGCCGAATATGCCGTATTGCTCAACAGCGACGTGGAGGTGTCTCCCGGCTGGCTGACTCCGATGGTGGAATATATGGACCTTCATCCGGATGTAGCAGCGTGTCAGCCCAAGCTGCTCGACTGGAAACAGAAGGATCGTTTTGAATATGCCGGAGCGGCCGGCGGATTTATCGACCGTTACGGCTATCCGTTCTGTCGCGGACGCATTTTCGAGGTTGTAGAAAAAGATGAAGGACAATATGACGCGCCGATATCTGTTTTCTGGGCAACAGGAGCTGCGTTGTTTATCCGGTTGGATAAATACCGTGAAGTAGGCGGTCTGGATGGACGTTTCTTTGCCCACATGGAAGAAATAGACTTGTGCTGGCGTTTGCGAAGCCGTGGTTACAAACTCTTCTGCCTGCCCGAAAGCAAAGTCTGGCATGTAGGAGGAGCTACGCTGAAGAAAGAGAATCCGCGGAAGACCTTTCTGAATTTCCGCAATAACCTGCTGATGCTGTATAAAAACCTTCCTCCCGAAGAATTGCGTCCGGTTATGAAGATACGGGCGTGTCTGGACTATGTGGCAGCATGTGTCTTTTTGCTGAAAGGCGACTGGGGAAATTTCCGTGCCGTGATACAGGCGAGAAAAGAATATGCCCGTCTGCGTCCGCAGTTTAAAGCCGACCGGCAGGAGAACCTGGACAAGGCAGTTGGCTTTAATGTGTCGGGGCGTTTTTCGTTCAGCATCTTGTGGCAGTCGAAGGTACGGGGACATAAGAAATACTCGGACCTGCCGGTCAAATGAAAGTTAATAAAATATAAACACAGATTCCATCTCTGTCAGGCCCCGTCGAAAAGTCGTAAATTTGTTAGTACTATGAATAACCTAATATAGCAGTTTGTATTATGACACTGATTAATGGAAAAGAGGTTTCGGAACAGGTCAAGCAAGAAATTGCTGCCGAAGTAGCCGATATTGTTGCCCATGGAGGCAAGCGCCCGCATCTGGCTGCAGTGCTGGTAGGACACGACGGAGGAAGTGAAACGTACGTAGCCGCAAAGGTCAAGGCATGTGAAGTATGTGGTTTCAAGTCTACGCTCATCCGCTACGAAAGCGATGTAACCGAAGAAGAGCTGCTGGCAAAAGTACGCGAGTTGAACAACGATCCCGATATTGACGGATTTATCGTACAGTTGCCTCTGCCCAAACATATCTCCGAGCAGAAAGTGATTGAAACCATAGACTATCGTAAGGACGTAGATGGTTTCCATCCTATCAACGTAGGGCGATTGTCGATTGGTCTTCCTTGTTATGTATCGGCTACTCCAAATGGAATTTTGGAATTGCTGAGACGCTATAACATCGAAACTCAGGGCAAGAAATGTGTGATTTTAGGAAGAAGCAACATCGTAGGTAAGCCGATGGCTATGCTGATGATGCAGAAAGCCTATCCGGGCGATGCTACGGTTACGGTTTGTCACAGCCGGAGCAAGGATCTTGTAAGAGAATGCCGTGAAGCAGATATTATTATTGCAGCCATGGGACAGCCCAACTTTGTGAAAGCCGACATGGTAAAAGAAGGTGCAGTAGTGATTGACGTAGGTACTACACGTGTACCCGATGCGACAAAGAAGTCGGGCTTTAAACTGATAGGCGACGTGAAATTCGATGAAGTTGCTCCTAAATGCTCGTACATCACTCCGGTTCCGGGAGGAGTAGGACCGATGACCATCGTATCGTTGATGAAGAATACGTTGCTTGCCGGAAAGAAGGCTATTTACAAAGACTGATCCCCATGGGGGATGCACACTCTCAACCATAGGAAAGCAGTTTTAAAATAAAATTGCCGAAGCAAAAATCTCCTGCTTTTAGCCATCAATAAACAAAGGCTAAAGCAGGAGATTTTTGTGTTATGATTGATAGATGATCTGTCTGTATTAGGTTACCGGGCTATTGCTGTAATTGTAAATTCAACGTTGGAGATTTCAACAATTCCGTAATGGTTGTTTGGCCTACATAGACATTCGTATCATTTATGGGCGAATAAATCACCTTCAATTCTTCATTCTCGGTAAAGTCGTATTCGCCACGGAGAGTCAACTGATAAGTTCCTGTACTTTCGTCAATGGTTGCAGTTACAGTAAACGCCCCGATACGTGTACCATCCGATTTCTCCAAAGCAATGAAAGGAGAAGTCGTCTGGAATGTATAGCCATTATTAATCTGTATCTTTCCGCTAAGAATCTGATTCTTTATCGTAATCTCATCTTCATAAAACGCCACATTGCCGCTTATTTCGCTGATTGTTACGGTTTCAGCACTTACGACGTCTTTTGTTAGCATGTCCAATGTATAGTTTCTGGCACTTAGGTCTGTAATAGTCCATACGTACCCGTCCCGCTCATTGTCCCATACAACAGCATCCTTGTCTGCCGGTTCCAGATTTTGGGTTTTGATGAGGATTTTACAGGAAGATACGGTATGGCTTCCCAAATCGGGGGTGATACTTAGTGTTACCTTCTGTCCTGTACCGTAGGGTAATGAAAGCTCTTTAACATTATTAGCTTGTAAGTTAAAGTTATACGCTTCCGGATTATTGACACGAGTAACAATAGCTGACTTATAGCAATGGTCAGCATTGTTGTAATCGGTATTGGCAGCCGCAATACGAGCATAACCTTCACATTGAGCCGAAACCGTGCGGAAAGGAATGGATACAAGGTATCTGGTGTTATTGTTTTTATTATATGTTGCGTCTTCTGGAACCGTATAGATAAAATATCGGCCTGCATCGGGGGCATCATATTGGGTTTCGCTTAAACCATCGACTCGATCACCTTCCTGATGTCCAGGTTCTACCGCCTTGTCCATGTAGATACGTATTTTCGTTCCTGCCGGCTGCTTTCCTGCCGGAGTACTGTCTTCCAGATAGAATTTTAAATCGAAAGTCTGTCCTTTTATGGGAGCAATCTCACGTTCGTAAGTACCGGATGCTTGATTACCATTCAATGTCGTTTCGTAAATAATAATCTTCTGGTCAGCATACTCATCATTCACCATATTGATAGTTCGTTCTATCGTATTGAAATACGGTGCTTCCAGAAACCAGGTCAATACCTCGTTCTCCGTTGCAGGATTGTCAGGGTTATCAGGGTAACTGTTTATCAGCGTTTTGAAGTCCACACGATGCAAGCCCGGCTTGTCGGCTTTGTATACATATTTGTAATCCCAGTCTCGTTCTACCTTCACTCCATCTATGGTGAAAGCGGTTTCTTCCTCTATCACTTCCAACTGGTTGTTTGTGTTTGCATCGAACAGGTTGCACGAAATTTTGCACTCTACCGGGAAAAGTTCTTCGGGATAGGTGTCGGGTATATTGAATACAATAGACATCGGTTCGCCGGAACGTCTCGGTACTGAACTGGAAGTCCATACCGGTGCAAAGTCGAATTTATTCAAATAGACAATCTGTATGGTGCGCGGATACTTTCCTGCCTTTATCTGTAACGTACCATATTGGGGAGTATCGGCTATTTCATTCAGGGAAACAGTCACACTTCCCTTACCGGTAGCGGGATCATACTGTAAATTCAGGTCGCTGCTTGCCAGTCCTTCGTTGGAAAGCCAAGTAGCAGTTACCTGATCGGACGTAATTCCTCCTGTGCAGGTAAAGTTGATGACCTCATCTTTTCGTTCCGTATAGATTCGGGTTGTTTCTCCCTCAATCGTCAGCGCAGAAGTTCCGTCGCCGATGGAAGGCAGTTCATTATCTATAGATACCCATACGTTATTGGCAGCTACGCCATTTTTTGCTTCCTCAAAGGTGGCATATCCCAATGTGGTTGGGGGAGCACTATGGAAGTTGAAAATATAACGGTGATTGCGGATAATCTTATACGGATTGGATTGATCATCTACAATCATCAGCTTGTAATATTTGCCGTCAATCTTAAAGATGGCGAACATCGGATCATCCTGTGCATTTTCATGCTCGAAAATATACCGTAATCCCCATTCATTCTGTACTTCCGTATCCTCCGGATCGGTTGCCTTTATCAGATCTTCACCAGAGCAGAGTGTCACATAATCGTGGACAGCACGTCCTTGGCTCTCTGTTGTTAAATCGAAATCGAACGGATTTGTTTCATTCTGATGATTGTAAGGAACAACCGTACCCTTGGCGTATGTATTACAAATGGCAAAACCTTGAATTTCAAATTCATCCGTTACATTCTGATAAGTGACAGCCGCCTGATTGCGGTAAAGTATGATCGGCGATGTGGAGTTATCTGTAAAATATGAAGTCAACTCGTCTTCTGAATTAAAAACTTTCCGACCCCAATATACCAGTCGGCCCGAAGAAGAGGTAAAACGGGTCATTACTTCTTTTTCTGTACGGTTCAGCAATTCGCTGTCGTCCACATCTGCCGCATTATAGTTGGCTATAAAGTGGATGCGGCGCACCGTGCTGGGGATAGAAGGGGTAGAGAATGTACCTCCCTCATTGGTATCTGTTTTTTGGTATGTAACTTCATTTGCCCGTACATGCCCTAAATAATAACCGCTTTCATTGAAGAGAAACAGCCAGATAGATGAAACAGGCTCTCCGTCGGGGTCAATAGAGCGGGTATTGACTACCGTATTTCCCGGTATCGTAAAACTGAACCGAAGGCTCAGTTCATCGGGCAGGCTGGTATTACCGCCTGTCTTTCCCATATCCGGGTCGACACAGCCAGAAAGCATCGTTACGATGCCTGCTATGAGATAGAATGCTATTTTCTTAATCATAACTTATTCTTTTTTTACTTCGAAAGGTTATTCTGTAGGTTCTCCAACATGGAAATCACGGACGCAACGGACACGGTGCTCGGCTTCACTTGATTCTTCTTTTTCTAATGTTCCTGCTCCACTTGCAGGTATATTCATGAAATAATTAGAGCTTGAAACCCAATAATCAGGATTGCTTTGGCCTTCATAATTCAATACATAATCCATTACGGCTCTGTCATCTTGCGTATTTACTTTAGAATTTGTCTGATATTTAATGATGATATTAATTTCAGCCGCGGTAGGAAGTCGCCAGTCATCGTAGACTTCTCCATTTATGCCTACTTCTACATAATTCTTACATTGATTTTTAGCGTCCTCCCAACTTATTGTAGAACTATTTCCTAATTGTGACGCAAGCATGAAAGAAGGAGATACCAGCTTGTCATTGTCAGGATTCTTGGGATCAACAATATCCTTATTATCCGTATCCTTGCTCATGATTGGACGTCCTAATTGATAATCTCCAGAAGTGGACGTAATAACTACATGATACATCTGATTATTGGAGGCTGTACCATTATCTTCCAAATAATATACCAAGTTAGGAGTAAAATCTGTATCTTTAGTGTTAATATAGTTGCCTCCTGGCTGGGAAATATAGCTATGGGAGTAGTAACCCTTATTTTTTCCAGCATTTTTTATTTCTAATGTATATCCACCTTTTCCATCCACATTTTTTTCAATATAATCTTTATCACTATTTTGGGTGTAATCTCCCCAAGCTGATTCTGTTGCTGTAATTGTGTAATTCCCTTTTTCTTTTCCTTCATAAGTATATACATTATTATACTTACCTGTTCCGGCTGGAACTTTTTCATAGTCCTTTAAATAGCTTAGATCTATACGAAAAATTCGGCCTTCACCGTTATTATTTTCCACATAGAATTTACTTTTCATTTCTTTATTATCGCCTATGTGTCCATTTAATCCTTCATGTCCATTTAATCCTTTAACAATTGCAGAATTCTCCAATGATTGGTTTATAGTATATTGTGGTTCCGTATTTTTATCAACAGCCCAAGAATCATAATTTAATTGGTATAGGCCAGTTGGCCATGCTCCGGTATTTTCATCCAAATACGAATACAATCCGGCAATGCCTGTAATATATTCCAAGGGATATTGTTTGATGGTTACGGTCTTGATGCAACTGTGAGTACCTGAATTAGACTCATCGTATTGTGCATTCTTAACCGTTAGTGTGATATAACGGATGGTCTTGTTTACGGGTATGAGGCTGTGTATAACCAGATGACCATTTAAACCTCCCTCTACACTTAAATAAGTGTTGTCTATGATGTCCTTGTCATTCGTTAAATCTATCTTTTTACCATATTTATTTTTGTAATAAATTTCCTTGATTTCAATTTCTGCTTTTTGGCTGGTTACGTCGGTTGGGTCTTTTACTATCTGGCTTGACGATGCAAACGTTAAATCATACGTATCCACATTTCGCATCACCACATCATATTCACTCAGTTCCAGATACAGTGGAGTGTCTCCGTTAATATCTATATTCGTATCATACCAAGGAGCTACTTCGTATTGTACGTTTGTAACTTCAACCGGCTTATCGGGTGTGGCATTTCCTTTCGCTGTTATTGTTGCCTTTACTTTATACCAGTGGTTACGCTCCAGTTTCTTGTTATCGTCGGTAGAGAGGCGGAGAGGAATCTTGTAATAGTTGTTCATATATTGAGGATCTCCCCCCTGATCAGTAGTACTTTTCAGTTGCGCGTTGAGAATGACATACGTTTCCTTTAAGATATCGTTACTCCATTCTGTAGGATAAGTGTAGGCAATAATCTTAGGAACTGAGTTGCCGGAATCGTCTGTGTCTTTAAACTTAAGGCTCGTTTCTGCTGCAGATGCTATGGTATATCCGAATGTATCATCATTACCGGGCAAGACTCGTGCATTCGTTGCATAGTTATGGACACTATATTGCAACTGACCAATATCGTCATTGGTAGGGTACTGGTAGGTAGTTCCATTGATATTTGTTGTTCGGTCTGTAAACTGCAAATCTAAAGATATCTCTATTTTTGCGGCCAGTCGGGTCAATTCAACAGGTATGGTATATACATTGGAAGATTCAGCCGGTTTCCATCCCATGCGATACCCGCTCATGGTAAAAGGCATTTTACTATCTTGTGAAACGGATTGATATATATTTTTATATTCGTCTACGAGTTGCTGCAAATCACTGAGAGTTTGAATCTGTTCTAAATCAGTTTCACTTGCTGTATTGTTTCCTGAAGAATGGATATGTAAATTGGCTATCACATATACGTCACAAGTTTCGTGATCCTGGAAACGGTTTTTCCAATTGCCTGAAATCAGGCAAACCGGATTAACGATATTTGAGCCGTCGCCAAAATGGAAATAACAATTCGGAACCAGTTGTCCCGTCTCACTATCGAATATGAATACATCCAAATAATGAATGACATTGTCCAATGCACTTTCTGCGGAACTGGTAGGTGTTGTTCCATCGGCACGGGTAAAAGTATTCTGTCCAGCGTTTATTTGTAAGGTTAGTCCTGTTTCTGTAGAAGAGGCAAGGGGATTGCCTTTTTCATCCGAACACGAAAGGCAGATGAAACAGAACAATGTACAAACAATGCTATATATAATATTTCTTTTTTTCATAGTGCTCAGTTTTGTGAATTATTTAGAAGATTGTCATATTCAATTGTGCTAACTTGCTGAATATGGATAATATTTTTATCTCCCGGGAACTCATCACCCGAGCTCACGTTGAAGTCTAATGAACTATTGTCTGTATCTATGGTGATATACATGTCCGTTTCGCGAGTTACTCCTTCCTCGAAAGTTTTTCTGGGGTGTATACGCAGCGTAACAGAACCTTGACCTCCTACACCATGATAGTCGCCTACAAACTCAAAATCATCCGGATTGGTAAGGTGGGCCGTCCATCCAATGCCTTCCGGAGTATACATCGTGAAAGAGAATTGAGCATCGCGGACCTCGTTGTCCTGACTATAAGCAACGAGTACAGCATCTTGATCTTGATTCTGTACAACATGAATTCCTGTTATCTCTCCATCATAATTATCGCTGAAATCGATTGTGATTTCAGCTTCCGAAATCCAGTCGGCAACCGTGCATTCCAAATACAAGCCATAGTCTGTAGGCGTTACCGTGCCGATATCGTTTATTCCTGTTACGTTTATCTGATAGATGTTATTGCGTACAATGGCGTATTCCATCGGACTGACCGTTGTATCATTTCCGTCTTCGGCATGTTTTATCCAGTAAGTATAATAACAGTTGCCGCCTTGATATTTAGTAATACCAAACTGGGACAAATTATTATCACTAATGGATTGATCTCCGATTACATTTTTTATATCAGTTAATGAAGCATAGCATGTACCGTTATATCGGTAAAAGGTACCATCAGTAGTAGAAATACCTGCAGGTTTATATTTTGCTTTAAACACAATGCCGGTACAATAAGTGGCACATGTATTTTCACTATCTTCTGCTTTTACCACATTCTCTGTTGTATAGTCGAGCAAGGAATAGGTTACATCGTTATGAGTAGAAGTTACAGCTGTAGACAATGATTTCCAACTATCTGTAGCACTCCAATTGTTGTACGTAGGAAAATAGGGCTGATAATCAGCAGCGATATCAGTTTGTGGTACTTTCAGTGTTTTGGGGTCTATGACATAATTTGCAGCACGATTTTCCTCTACCTTTTCCGCTCCCAAATAATCAATTGTAAAGTCTGTAGTAGACTTGGTTACTCGTTTGAAGGCATACGTTCCTCCTGTATATTTATTGACTAACATGGCTTGTGTGATGAAAACTTTATCATTCCTCACTGAATACTCAGTATCCCAATGACAATCCACCCGTGCTGCCAGTCGTTCTACGTTTGCTGAAACCACGGTCGGATTGTTTTTGGAAGTGGCTTTAATTGTAACAGCTCCCCCCGTTTCGGAAGATGCCATTACAAAATGATTCGTTTGTTCTATTATCGGAGTTGGAACGGTGTACTCACGCAGTTGATTTAAGGTGGTTATGTTTAAAGGGGTGCCCAAGTTTGCAATGACCAGAACATTATAAGACGAACCTATCTCTAAACCTTCTATCTCTTTCGTTTCTGTTGTATATGTTGTCGAACTACCTGTTAGTTGGTTGAAATATATTGAAACAACGTTTACTGACGGATCTGTCGTATTTAGTCCTTCTCCATCGGTTGTATGAAAGAAGAATACATTCAAGTCGTATACGCTATTCTCTTCATTTACGCCCTCTTGTAGGCCGTCTCCATTTTCTCCGGGAGTGGGAGTGGAAACACGGCTGTTTGGTGAATCTTCTGTATTCACAACAATGCTTACATATACATTGCTTTCACCTTCCTTTTCTATAGGAGAAGCAGGAAGGCGATCATCCTTGCAGGCTGCGGTTATCAGAACCAGGCAGAAGAAAAATAAGTATGTCAGAACAGGTTGTCTCATGGTATTTATTCTCCTAATGATACATTTTGAATACGTTTGCTCCATCCCAGTACGCCAATGGATACGTTAGCATATGCCCAATTGCCTCCAGACAGGAAGAATGAGAGATTGTAATCGTAGCCGCGGTCAAGAAACTCCTGACGGGAGTAGCGATGTAGCTCGTCGTAGTTACACAGACGGCTAAGCAAGTCGGGTAAATTTACTTCGATAACGGTTTTGCCAGTCTTTTTATTTTTTACTATCAGTACTTCATCATCCGCTAAGTTATCGTGAACGAAAATGCGGGAAGTCATAAAATCGGCATGTCCCATGTTTCCTACCGAAGTACGGGTGTCACTGTCGGGATCTTTCGTGTTCCAAGTCACGAAAGGAGTACAGATGGCTTTGGGGTGATTGCTTGCCGAGTTGTCATGATGTAGCTGTACATTTGCCCCTTTTATGTACAATTCATAATCGTTGATATCCATTAAATCTGGCTCTTCGATGTCTCTCAAGGTTACACTGATGTATTTGGTGTTACGGACTAAAGACATCGTATGGTGAGCTATTTTTCCTTGTGTCACTTCTACGGTTTCCTCGGACATGGCATGCCATAGGGTATCGAGCGGTTGATTCTGATGGTCTATATACGCTTCTCCTTCGTATGTTGAAATGTGATCAAGAGTAATTTTCAGATCCTCTTTTACATTGTTTTCGTTCATTTCCGTGCGCCGGAACTTGGCACCTTCTTCTTGAATCAGGTCATCGTATTTGCGTTGATGTGCCAACGCTATAAAGCGGTAAGTTCCCTCAGGTAAATCGAGGAACATGGCGTAATCAGCCTTTTTTAACGGTTCATTTCCCTCTTCATTAGCTTCTGTACACTGTGTAATATAGTTTCCTTGTTCATCGAAAACATAAAGTGTCACTTCGCCTACATGATCGGCAAACATATCGGCACGATAAAGGTTGTAGTCGTATTTAAAGTTTACGTATACTCCTCGTTCGCACCCTTCACGGCTGTCGAAAATTAAGTCGGTACACGACGTGACGGATAAGACAAGCAGCAAGCATGCCAGCCAGCCTACCCCTAGTATATGTTTGGCACAATGGTTCATATAAAATGTTTTTATATCTTTGGTTGAGTAGGGTAGGGACTGTGTTCAAAATCACAGTTCCTACCTTAATAATATGATTTATAGATCTACGTTCTGAGAACGTTTTGCCCATGAGAGGATATTGATGGTACAGTTGATATAACCTTCTGCTGTATCATCGGGATCTTCACTTGGCTCTGGAATTACCGGATCGCCAGGACCACTAATTGAGTTGATATTTATTTCATACCAGTTGTTACGAACTACACCATAGCGACCTAAATGTTTCAATGTATAGTCGGTGGCCGATGCAATACCTGAAGTAGGTATACCTACACCCTCACCATCCTGGAAGTGACGGATTAATGAAGAATAGTAATAATTGTCTCCATTCTTGTAATAAGAAATTCTACTGCCTACTACTGCTTTTACGGCATTCTGCTGATCAGTAAGCTTAGCGTCGGTTGCTGTAAATGTAAATACGTTAGTAATATCTGTGTAGGTTCCTGATGCCAAGCTAGTTTGTAAGCTTAATCCTGTACCGTTAAATTTATAGCTTTCGGTAGTGATGAGTTTATCAGCTTCGGTCATGACATAGGTGACAAAAGCATCTGTACCACCACTTGTTGAACCTCCGCCAATCGCTGCTTCAGGATATTTTGTTGAACTTGTTCCGCAAATAAAGAAGCTTTTGGCAGAAGCTTGAGTTTCACCCTGAAATTTCGTTAAGTAACTGGTCTTGATCAGGACTCCGGTAGTGCGGTTCTGGATCTGTTGGTCATAGTTCATCGTGTTTTCAAGGCAATAGCAAGCATTGGAAGCTGTAGAAGTTGAAAGTCCGTTCCAAGCTGCAGGAGCATTCGTACCAGAATAGGTCGTAAAGTCTTTAGACAGGTCAGCGGTGGTATAATTACAATCTTCGGCCCAGTAAATGCGATAATAATCACCCTCACCGCTAATGCCAAATGAAGCCTTGATTCCTCTTGTTCCAGCAAAACGTGCAGGAGAATATCCACTAGCTGATGCCAGCCATCCATCTGTTTCTTTAAATCCGCTTACGTCACGCACAAGTTTGGTAGAATTGTTGGTAACATTCAGACACCAGCCAGTTATCTGTACTTGATCTCCACTGTTTCCGTCACCTGAAACAGCTATTGTTGTCTTGTCACCAGCTGTAGTCAACGTTACTTTAACCACCCCTCTTTCCACATAAATTTTGGCAACATTACCCGCTGTAGCTTGAGCTTTCGTATCATAAACTGTAACAGGTACCAACGTATATGCTTTTGCGCTAGCGATAGTTCCAGCAACTCCTGCTTTGTCAGACAGTGGAGCATTGGTCATGGTAAATTGGTTTTTACTGCCACCGATAAATTGATCAACAGGGTTGGAAGTTAATGTAATTCCCTCCTGTAAATCAGAAAGTTTAATTTGGGGCTCTGCATCTGCTTTCAATTCTGTCCCATTTATTGTTAAATTGCCATTGTTTACAGATACTATATTATTCTTATTTAAGATAGCAAGCACATAGAGTTGTTCTTCATTGCTTACCTTAGGAGCTTCAGTAATGACCGATACTTGTTCTGTTACTTGTGGAGTTTCTGAAGAACCAGTGATTCCCAGATCTTGTTTGTTTAACGCATAAGCCTTTACAAAAGTGGCTTGTGCTTCAGGAGTACTATTTGCTAATAACTCCGTTTTACATTTGAAGAAGGCTAGAATAGCGTTTTCTACATTGTATTCATTTGCTTCACCTTCCTCGAGGGTAACATCTGCTTGACCTCCTCCATTGTCTGTAGATCTGGTTGAGTTACCACTTGTGGTAGGCATGTTAATGGCTACCTTAACATACCCTTCACCAACAACTGGACCTTGAACAGGTGTGTTGGTGCTTTCATCTAATGAATCGGAGCAAGCCGCCATTATCAGTGTCGCGGAAAGCATCCATGTCATGTTTTTGAAAATTGCTTTCATACTTTTGAATTTAGAGTTTATATTTAGGGTTTATCTTTTTATAGATGAGAGTAACAGTGTGTAATTTTTTAGTTCTTTTTCAATATTTGCAGATTTGCTTTTGCTTCCATTACTCCTCCTTGCAAAGCTTGTTCAAATAGGGGCAGAGCTTCGTCGTAGCGGTGTTGTAGTAATAGGGCTACACCTCGGGCGTTGGCTGCTTGCGGATTGTTTCCCGATTTGTCAAGATAGGGTTTAGCCTGTTCCGTCAGTCCTTGCTCCAAGAGGGCACAGGCAGCATTGAGGTTGGCTACTTCGCTATCCGGATACAAACGTACAGCTACATCGAATACATGCTTGAAATCGTCGCTGCCGGGCTGGTAGGTCTGTGCTACGGCAAACATCTCGTTGAGGCTGAGATTTTGCGGACGCGTATGAATGAGCTGTTTCGCTTCGTCCACATTGAATCCTCTAATCACATAATCTATGCGATAATCGGAATGACGTAAGGCAGGGTAGCAGTTTTCCAATAGGGTACGATATGACTGAGGATAGCGTGCACGTATCTGGCGTTCCTTGACGTCGATATCTTCATTACTGTCTATCAGTTGTATAATCTCTTCTTTGTCCGGAAGGTTGCTTGTCTCAACGTACTTGCGGAAACCTTGCCAGTCTTCGGGCTCGAAGGCTATATTAAATAATGTGTCGGCCAGCGCATAACGGTCAATGAGGTATTGCTTTAAAGCGTTGGTACGTCCTTCTGCCAGTCGGGCATTGGAGCTATAACTGCCTTCGGGAGAAGCATAACCTTTGATGTGTATCTGTACGATACGTACATCGTTGTCGGAACGTACACTATCTATCGTGGCACATATTTTTGCCAGTTCCTCAGGATTGCGGCGGTAGTCTGGATTAATTTCGGTCTTGTTGACCGGAAAATCCAGATAGGCATGACCGCTGAGCTGACGGCTTTTTACAGTTTCTACTTTTGGCGTAAGATAGGCGAGGGCAGGATGCCAGGCTATATCTGCTACAGCAAGGGGGTGTTGCTTCATATTGATGACCTGTCCACATCCACATTCGTCTTCTCCCAAATAGAGTGAAGCGTTTTCCATCCATGGCTCATAAGGCAGACTGATTGCATAAGGAAGCTGTCGCTGTATGTCTTTACCTGTTTTTATTACACGGTAAGGCTTTTCAGCATAGGATAGTAAGTCGTTGCGTAAATAATATAAGTAGCGTCTGCGTCCCATAACTTCAACAGCAGGGAGCCATTGGTCGCCACCATCTCCTTTGAAGAAGGGCTGTAACACCAATGAACGGTTGGAACGTAGCTGGAGATTGTCAAAATTAAAATCGAAGGCGATACGGACACTGTCGCGTACCCGATTTATCTGTACATGATTTATACTGACACCACTTTGGGAGGGTTGTGTCTGTGTAAAAGCTGTAGCAGGTAATAGAAACGAAGCGCCGAAAACTAAATAAGGCAATATATAGCAAGCTTTTCTTTTCATACTCTCTATCTCCTTTTCTTTAGAATACATAAATCAGATTGATTGCAGCCTTGGTCGGACCAACATAATGGTGCGGTTTATTGTCTTCCAGTTGCTCGCCGCAACGTGGACATTCGTACTTGTCTGCCCGTGTATAAATGTAACCGACCCCGATTTCAGCTTCGATACTCCAATGTCTTGCCAGTATCCAGTGGTATCCGTATCCTATACCAACTCCAGCAAGCCATCCTTCGTAACGGTGTCCTTTTAGTTTTCCAAAGTCGGTGCCCAAGAGAGTAAAGTCTGTATCCCAATTGCTTACATTGTAGACTCCGCCCAGTAAATGTGCTCCCAGAAAGTGACCGTTGAATCGCTCACAGAACCAGTAACGGGCTTCGGGTTGCAACAGCCAATGTTTCCACTTTTTATTTTCGCTGAAAGTCCATCCGTTATAATTGGCGGATAAGTCTAACGTCCACTTGGGAGAAAGGCCTATTTCAGCTCCTAAGTTGATGGTTGTCGAAACATCGTAAAGTAGATTTGTTTTAACCGCAACATTCTGGGCTGACAAAGATATGCCAACCATCAGAAAAAGTATGCAAATGATATTCTTCATGTCCCGCATATTTTATAATGTGTATTTCTGTGTTATTTATATGTGTTTTCATAGTTCTGTTACTTTGCAGGTAACAGATTAATATTTTTAAATGCAAAGATAGTAAAAAGTTATTATTGCAAAATGTATATGAAATTTTTTTTTAAATAAACATTTTGTGTATTAAAAAAACTGTTTTATAACATGATAAATGATGCGATTTATACATATTTCCAAACATAGTGATGATCAATTCTTTTGATAAATATTTCTATTAAATGAAATAACTTGTGGTTTTTATCAGAAAAAGTACTTCTATCCCTCAAGGTCTTCATTTTTCTCTGTTACCTGCAAAGTAACGGATATGTCTATATGATAGTTATTTTTTATTTAATGTATTGATAGACATATTTATATGGGAATGTTCTATTACTGAAATGTATATTTTAATATTCCTCTATTCATTTCATTGATTTGTTCGTCTGAATGTACCTTAAAGTAAGTTTCTGTTACTTTAACAGATGAATGTCCCATAGCATTTGAAATTAGCTCCTGCTGATAGTTCTGATAATTGGCAATGGTAGCCCAGCTATGTCGGGCGCTGTAGCTACTAAGAGAAATATGTGTGCCTAGCAGTTCTGATAATCTTTTGAGTTGGTAGTTGAATATCCGTAAAGCGTATTGATACTGATGATACTCGTTTCTACCATATTTTTGGATAAAAGGAAATAAATAAGGAGAATGGATATCCGTACTTTTTAAAGCTTGGATGAGCTTCATGGCTTCAGGTTCTACACGTACTGTAATCCATGTCCCTGTTTTTCGGCGTCGGTAGGTAAGGATGTTGCCGTTCAAATCGCATCGTCTCAGGTACGCAATATCTACAAAAGGAATTCCTCGTAGCATAAAAAGTAGTAGAAAGAGTTTTCGTGCTCTTTCCATTTTTGTGTTTTGAGGTATTTGTTTGTTGTAAAGATGCTGCAGTACCTGAGCGTCGACAGCTCGTTTTACCGTTACACGCGTTCCTGTGTAGACACAATGGAACAGGCGGGGGTATTCTATGGTGATCCCTTCGTCTACGGCACGAAAATATACGGCACGAAGCATTCTCATGTAGGTGGAAATGGTATTCCACTGAAGCTGGTAGGACAACAGGTAGTTTTGGAAAGCTTTTAGCCACGAAGGGGTAAGCTCGTTGAATTTTAATGGACGTCCTCCGGTAAAACTCTTAATCCGGTTGTAGGTACTTTGGTATACATGGGCTGTGCCGAGTCGTCCTTCCTGCAGGAAACTGATGATAAGTTTCTGCATGAAGCTTGTTAGATTCTTTTCTTTCATAAATTGTATTTTTCAAATAAATAAGAGGCATTCTTGGGGACATGCCGATAATAAGGTAATTACCCTGATGAATATAGCGATGATTTGGATAAAAAGAAACCTCATATACTTTTTTGATAAGATTTTTCTTGTATTTGTTTGCAAATTAAAAATCTTTCGCTACCTTTGCACTCGCTTTTGAAAGGGTAATCAACATGGTGACTATAGTTCAGTTGGTTAGAGCGTCAGATTGTGGTTCTGAATGTCGTGGGTTCGAGTCCCACTAGTCACCCTTTCATTAAAGCAGCCATACATTTTATATGGTGACTATAGTTCAGTTGGTTAGAGCGTCAGATTGTGGTTCTGAATGTCGTGGGTTCGAGTCCCACTAGTCACCCTTCTGAATGAAGCGATCTTCTCTTGAGAAGGTCGCTTTTTTATTATTCTCTGATTTTGCACTTTTTAATTAATTGTTTATATTTGCATAAAAAATATAAAATTACTATGAAACTACGTACGGTCGGAAAATTGGGGGTAGTGCTTTCTATTATTTTATTATGCATCGGAGTGGGGCTTTATAGTTTCGCCCGTCTGAGTTTTGCGGAAAGTGGAAAGGATACTGACCTGTTGGCTTCTGTGCCTGCCGATTGTATTGGTCTTTTAGAGACAGACAATATTGAGTCTATTGTTAATGTCTTTCCACAAACAACATACGCAGGACAATTGGATACGCTACAACGTACGGGGCTTTTGTCGGTAATTGGTAATGAGATGGCTCCTTATATAATCAATAATACTCACGACTTGCATAATCGGATGGATTATATGATGGTGAGTTTTCATGCTCCTATATCTCCACGTAATTTGGTCGTTTACTTTAAGACGAATGAATCTGGCAAGAAGTTTGTCCGCGAGATGATGCGTAAAAGAGGCGTTGATTTCGTACCTAGAAAGGAAAGCTATCGTGGAAAATCTATTGAGATTTATCCCGTAAGGAATGGTGATCTTGTTGCCACTTATACAGGAAAGGGATTTTTAGCCATCAGTTATCAGAAAGCACTGATTGAAAAAGTAATTGATGCTGAAAAAGATAAGATTTCTCTGCGTCAGGACAAGGGCTTTACGGCTGTTGCACATACTAAGATTGCTAATTTTCTTACGTTGTATGGACGTACGGCTGCTATTCCTTTATTGGTCCCCAATAGTAAGGAATGCTGGGGAGAATTTGATATTCATCTGAATAGTGAAGTTTTTTATTTGAGTGGTTCAATGTATGCTCCCGACTCGTCTATGCATCAAATTGAAGAGCGTATGGAAAGTTTTCAGACACAGTCGGAAGATAGTATCCTGATTCTTTCTGGACAAGAAAAGATTGATTCTTGTATATCGAGGGTATTGGCTGTTTCTCAGCATACATTATTCGATGAATGTGTTTCGAATTTGTCACGTGATGCTTCGCTTATTATGGTGGCAGATATGGATAAGGTAGCGCAGGATTTGAATAGATATAAGGGTTATCTTCCCACCTTCATTTATGATCACATAGAGTTATTCCGTTCGTTTATTTTGTCGGTCCAGATAACTAAGGTTAATGGATTGTTTTCGCATATTCTTGTTTTTACGTATAAAGAATAATGAGCTGTTCCCCCCTCTGCTTATCTGTTATATTTTATCTCAACTTGTTTTTTAGAAAATGGGGGCCTGCTTTGAAATGGAAATAGAGCAGAGAAACAACTGTAAGTGTGGCTCCAAATAAGTAAGCTATACGGAAAGAGGCAATCTCTGCGATATATCCTCCACTTAACATTCCTATTCCCAGTCCTACATCCCAGGAAGTCAGATAAGTGCTAGTTGCTGTTCCTCGCTGGCTGTTTGGGGCCAGATTGACAAATAATGTATTGTATGCAGGAAACATGGTTCCGAATCCTATACCTAGCAGCAGAGAGATAAGAAAGAAGAGAACCGTGGTGAATGTATTATTCCAGTCGATAAGCCAGCCGCAGGCTGTTAGTCCGAAGTAACAGAAACATACCAGATAAAGTCCTGCCGAGATGACTTGTGTGATCATGCCTTTGTCTACCAGTCGGCCGCTGAATAAACGGCTGATAGCCATTCCGATCGCCATTAGTGTGAAGAAGAAACCGGTTTCGGTTGTAAGTCCAATTTGTTTGGCGTACATGGCTACGTAATTTGTTGTCATACCGTAAGGTATTGACAGCAGGAGCAAACTAAGTCCTGCAGGAAGTCCTTTCAGTAGGATAAATCGGTCGAGCGATATGGGTGCCCTCTTGACTGGAGGTTTATAAGGCGTTTTTACCAGGGTGGCAGCAAAGAATCCGAGTATGCACGATCCGAGCGCATAGGAAAAAATAGTAGTATAGGAAGCTCCTCCGCTGTGTAAAAACAATCCGAACATCGGTCCGATGGACATGGCAAGATTATTGGCTAATCCATAATACCCCAGACCTTCCCCTCGTCGGCTGGATGGCATGATGTCAATAACGACTGTGTTACCACCTACAGTGACCATACCGAAAGATATACCGTGGACAATACGGAAGATAATAAATAGGGTAAGCAGTCCGGCGATCATGTATCCGGCAAAAATCAATGTGAAAATAAAGTAGGCAAGCAGATAGAGAGGCTTACGTGCGAAAGTGTCCAGAAAGTAACCAGAGAACGGCCGTATGCAAAGAGAAGAAATGGTATAGCAAGAAAGCACTATGCCTATCGTGGTTTTTGACGCGTTAAATATTTCCGATAAATAAAAGGGAAGAACAGGCGTCAGCAGCCAGAAGCCGAAGTACAACAGGAAATTGGCTGCCAGTATGCAGCAGTAGCTAGGTGTGACAAGGCGTTCTTTTTCCATATCTTCTGATTCTATTTTGAAAAACGCGGATTAACATAGATTTGTCGGACCGCCTTTTTCTCTGTCGGCTTGTCCGGAAATCTGCGTTAATCCGCGTTTCCTGTTTTAAGTATGTATTATTAGTTTGCTGCTTCGAATTCTTTAAGGAAACGGGTATCGTTTTCCGAGAACATACGTAAGTCTTTTACTTTGTATTTCAAGTTGGCAATACGTTCAACTCCCATACCGAAGGCATAGCCTGTATATACTTTGCTGTCAATTCCGTTGGCTTCGAGTACAGCAGGGTCAACCATACCACATCCCAGAATTTCTACCCAGCCGGTATATTTACAGAACGGACAACCTTCTCCACCGCAGATGTCGCAGCTGATATCCATTTCTGCACTCGGTTCAGTAAATGGGAAGTAAGAAGGACGCAGACGGATTTTTGTTTCAGGACCGAACATTTCCTGTGCGAACTGAAGCAATACTTGCTTTAAGTCGGTGAATGAAACGTTCTTGTCGACATACAACCCTTCTACCTGATGGAAGAAACAGTGAGCGCGGTAGCTGATAGCTTCATTACGGTATACACGTCCCGGGCAGATGACGCGAATAGGTGGCTGTGAAACTTCCATGACGCGGCTCTGAACCGATGATGTATGTGTACGCAAGATAATGTCCGGATGACTTTCAATGAAGAATGTATCTTGCATATCGCGTGCCGGATGATCTTCGGGGAAGTTCATCGACGAGAATACATGCCAGTCGTCTTCTACTTCCGGACCATCGGCGATAGTGAAGCCCAGTCGGTTGAAAATGTTGATGATTTCATTGCGGACAATGCTCAAGGGATGTCGTGTTCCCAGTTCGATAGGATAAGCAGTACGTGTAAGGTCGAGTTCGGCTGTACTGTTGTCCTGGCATTCGAAAGCTTCTTTCAGGCTGTTTATACGTTCCTGAGTACGGTTTTTCAACTCGTTCAGCTTCATGCCTACTTCTTTTTTCTGTTCAGCAGGAACGTTACGGAAATCTGCCATCAAGGCGTTGATTACCCCTTTCTTACTCAAATATTTGATACGCAGGGCTTCCAGCTCTTCTGCATTCGAAGCTGTTAAGCCTTCCACTTCCTGAAGTAACTGTTCTATTTTTGCTAACATATTCTTTTTTATTATTTTCTTGTGCGCAAAGGTAAGGATTAAAACTGAAATTTTTTCTTTTTAAGCTCATAAAAAAGAAAACTGTGGATGTTTTATGTGTAAAATGAAAAAAAAACGTATTTTTGCACGTGATTTTTCAGAAGCACTAAGATGAAAAAAGTTTTATTTGGATGTTGTATACTTATGTTGGCAGCATCTTGCGGGGGAGGAAAGAAAAAAGTAGATCCTTTTGAAACACTAACTAAACAGATTGATTCGCTGACTGTCGGTAACGATACGTTGCAAGAAGAATCTCAAGAAGTGGAAGATGTAGTTCCAGCTACGGCTGACGAGAGTTTTGCTGATTTCTTTTATAATTTTGCTTCCGATGAACGTTTTCAGCGTTCAAGAGTAAAATTTCCCATTTCCTTGTATAAAGGTGACCGTGTAGAACGTATGTCGAAAGACGAATGGGTGTACGATCCGTTATTCAGTCGTGATCCGGTATATACCGTATTGTTCGATAAGGAAGAAGATATGGAAATGGAAAAGGATACGGCTGTGCATAGTGTTCAGGTGGATTGGATTTATCTGAAGGATCGAAGAGTAAAACGCTACTATTTTGAGCGGGTTTCCGATTGCTGGTATCTGGAAGCTATCAATAAGGAAAAGCTTGCTTCGGCATCCGAAGGACGCGAAGACTTTTTTGATTTTTATAATCGTTTTGCCAACGATTCTGTTTTCCAGCGTGAACGGTTGCATGATCCGCTGGGGTTTGTGACTGTAGATCCGGAGGATGAGTTTCAGATTCTGGAAACAACACTTGATGAAGGGCAATGGTTTTCGTTCCGCCCGCCTTTGTTGAAAGAACGGTTGACGAATGTTCACTACGGACAAAAGGAGGTTGCGGATACAGATCGAAAGATCATTGAGTTCAAAGGATTCGGTAACGGATTCAGCAATACACTGTACTTTGAATATCGTAATGGAAAGTGGATGTTGATGAAGTTTGAGGATTTGAGTGACTAAAACAAGATGTTCATTGACTGAACATTTGTTAATAGGAATTTGTTATATATAAATAAAGATATGAAAGAACTGAAAGACTATTCTCTTTTGCATCATAATACGTTTGGTATGAACGTATATGCCGCATATTTTGTAGAATATGATTCGGTGGATGAGCTTTGTGCTTTCCTCAAGCAAAAGAGTTATGTGCTTCCGTTGTTGCATATCGGTGGAGGAAGTAACTTGCTCTTTTCGGGCGATTTTAAAGGTACTATACTCCATTCTGCCATTAAAGGTGCTGAGATTGTTTCTGAAACTGATGAAACTGTTGATGTACGAGTAGGGGCAGGAGAAATTTGGGATGACTTTGTGGCATATACCGTACAGCATAACTGGTATGGTGCAGTGAACCTGTCTTTGATACCAGGTGAAGTAGGAGCTTCGGCTGTTCAGAATATTGGTGCATACGGTGTTGAGGCTAAAGATTTAATCATTGCTGTCGACACAGTATGTGTAGCTACAGGCGAACCTCGTCAGTTTTCCAATGAAGAATGTGATTACGCCTACCGTAAAAGCATCTTTAAGCAGGAACTGAAAGGTAAGTACGTTGTGACGCATGTGACGTATCGCTTACATAAACAGCCTGTATGGCATTTGGATTATGGCAATGTTCGTGCAGAGCTGGAAAAGGAGGCTTGTCCGCTGACGTTGGAAAACTTACGTCGCATTATTATCCGCATCCGGAAGGAAAAACTGCCCGATCCGGCGAAGATAGGAAATGCCGGGAGTTTTTTCATGAATCCGGTCATTCCGCAAAAACAGTTTGATGCTTTACGAGCCACTTATCCAGATATACCTTCTTATCCGGCAGGTGAAGGTTGGGTGAAAGTCCCAGCCGGTTGGATGATAGATCGGTGTGGCTGGAAAGGTAAAGCGTTGGGACGTGCGGGAGTTCATGACCGTCAGGCGTTGGTCTTGGTCAATTTAGGTGGTGCGACCGGACAAGAGGTCATGCAGTTGGCCAGTGCAGTGGTAACTTCTGTAAAGGATAAATTCGGTATCGATATTTATCCGGAAGTAAATTATATTTAAGGCGTTTTTTATAACGATGAAAGTAACAGTATTAGGTAGCGGAACTTCTACTGGTGTACCCCAAGTGGGATGTACATGTCAGGTATGTACCAGTACCGATCCGCATGATGATCGTTTGCGTTGTTCCGGGTTAGTAGAAACCGAAGGAGTGCGCATTCTGATAGATTGCGGTCCGGATTTCAGGCAGCAAAGTATTCGTATGAACACTTTTCTTCCTATTGATGGAGTACTGATTACTCATGAGCATTACGATCATGTGGGGGGACTGGATGACCTTCGTCCTTTTTGTAGCTTTCGCGATATTCCCGTATATGCTGAAGGATATACGGCAGAACGCCTGCAAAAACGTATGCCTTATTGTTTTGTGGAGCATACCTATCCGGGAGTACCCAGTATTCCGCTTTCTGTGATAGAACCATACAAAACTTTTCAGGTTACGAATCTGTCGGGGAAGTCGGTAGAAGTGATACCGTTTCGGGTAATGCACGGGAAACTGCCTATCATGGGATATCGTATAGGTAAGGTAGCGTGGATTACAGATATGCTTACGATGCCTGATGAGTCGTATGACGTGTTGAAGGGATTAGATTATTTGTTTATGAATGCCTTGCGTATCGAACCACATTGGACACATCAGTCGCTTTCGGAAGCGCTGGAGCAAGTAGTACGTATTGGGGCGAAAGAAACATATTTTATACATATGAGCCATCAGATAGGATTGCATGCCGAAGTAGACAAGCAACTGCCTGAGCATGTACATCTGGCATACGATGGACTTGTGGTGATAAATGAATAAAATTATTAAAGATACTTTACACGAGCGATAGAGCTCGGATGAATTTCACGGCCATATCGGTGCTGGGAAGTAGTGATATGGCATTTTTTATGTATATAATTGATGTCTAAAAATAACATGAAAGCCAACTAAATTACAATCAAAACATTTGTAATTTAGGGATATTCAGTAAATGTCCCCAAAATAAGATGGCATATGAAATGATTATGGTCT
>ERZ779832.131-NODE-131-length-29183-cov-95.5689_pt1 | contig 29183 bp, 29 predicted proteins | sample MGYA00511250_ERZ779832 | MGnify/ENA primary metagenome ERZ779832 (study PRJEB29588, sample SAMEA2154726) | human gut metagenome | biome: human gut; feature: human-associated habitat; material: faeces | place: Denmark | collected 2008/2010 ...
GGGAGTGGGAATGAAAGTTAAGAACAAGCCTTGACACAGTTTAAATTACACCCCCATATAATACTAAACATCGTAGGATTGTCCTTTTTCAAGAAAGCAAGAATTGCCTTCCATACAATTTCAATCTCCTCCATTTGACAAATAGTTGTTTATGACCTCTATATAACAAGCACGCCTAAACATCAAATCATATACGTTATCTCCTTCTTCTAATTGATGAGAGTAACTAAATTTGGAAGCATATGCTTGTTTTAAGACACCATTATCATTAGTATCATAGACATACTTTTGATATGCTCTATCATTATCTTTACTTTTAAAGATTTTCACCACCTTCTTTTTCCATCCTTCACGATTATCGTTAAGTAACTCCGTGGCTTCATCTGTTGGCACATCCTCATAAATGACAACCTTTTGTTTCTTCACCTTGTTCGATACAATATAATTTCTCAAAGATACATTTTGGTCTTCTCCGTTCTCCAGAACACTAAATTGCACTTCAACTTTAGGAATTCTATTACCATTAACAAAATCTCTTGGTATAATATATCTAAATGGAAATTCAAAGATGTTACTAACAACACACTTAACTGTATTTACGATATCTTCAGATACTTTATCTGGTGTATCGTATATTATTACAAGCCAACGGTTTTCATAAACTCCATTATTGTCTTGCACAAATGGATACAATAATGCATAATTTTGCTTGCTACCAAGTTTGTCAGTATCTGTTATATCATGCGGTACCTGATTGCCTTCATCCAAATACAAGTCAGATAATCCACACTTATATTCTTCAATTTCCAGTTCTACAACAGGGGTTTTACCTATCATAAACTGAGATGTAGAAATGTTTTTTATCACTTTTCTTCTAGCTCTTCCCCTATAGTTGTAAACAAACTTTTCATTAGCAGGAAGGCCAGAATAATTAGTAACCAAATTACAAACATCGCTAACCATTTGAGCGCATCTCTCATGGCGACTATCCAAAACATTGGTTAGCATAGTTGGAAACTTAATTGAATTAGCCATATACAAATACTTTAAATGATTTCAAATATTCTGTTACATTCTAAAAGACGCCATAAGCCCTGGTTGATAGAACTCATTACCTTCTATATTTGTCTTTTTTACTTCCATAATAACATTATTCTAAATTAATTGACTCGATTCTGTTATTACCATTTTACTCAACTGAGGAAGCATACGCTCTATCTTCTTGCATTTCACCTTATTATAATAGAAGTCTATATCATCCAAGAGGTCGTAGCATTAATCCTCTGGCATATCGCCACCATATCCTCCTGCTACGATAGCTTTTGTCCTCAACTCTCACAAAGACAAAGGTGGTAAGAAAACAGCCTCACGGACAACACGTTTGCCTCGACTGTTTATCATGATACGTCTTTCCAAAGTGCGTCGGATCTGTTGCTACAAAACCATTTTCAGCTACATATCCTTCACTTTTTGCCATGGCTTCGCCGTCGTCCCCTGCAATAGTGGACGTAACCTGTGATTGTATATTTGTCTCTTTCATCATGCGAATCAAGTTCGTTTTTTGATGACGTTCATCTGAATCTCGATATAAGAGACACAGAATCTCCTTGCAAAAATACGAAAATTGTTGGAAACTAGCAAATTATGCATGTTAAAAAATTAATATCATTCTACGTAAATCAACATTATTTTACTATTCTTTTCGTACATAATTTCCTAAGTCGTTGATTGAACGAAAGTTTTCGGTTTTTCTGTATCTCTCATGTAAAGATTCAGGAAAAATGGTTCATTTTGGTTCATTTTACGAAATCCCTCTTTTTATTCTTTTTTGTGGCTTATAGGGCTGCCAGTATTTTGGTGTTGGCATCATCTACTTCTGAGCTTTTGATGGAATTGAGATAGATTTGCGTGGTGGTTTCTCCATCTTTCGTTTGGTTGCAACCTTTGTGATGATGACAGATACACCTGATACATCCTAACCAAGCCTTCCCTTCTCAGAAAGGAAGGATGTAACCGCCCTACTCGGTACTGTTTATGCCCCACCTGTCCCTCCCCTGCGGGAGGGTCCTTACCCTATACCCAAGCCCTAAATCCCTACCATAGGGATTAGGGATGTAACCGCCCTCCGGTGCTCGGAACCGCTACGCTCTAAGGTTGGCGGACCATCAAAGGTCTTCGCCATGTTGTGCGGGATGGGACCGCCAGGGGACAACTTGCTATAACCTGCTGGTTGAGACCACCATTTTTGTTCCTCATTGCAGTATCGCTCTGCACTTGTCGCCACTCGAATGAGGAATATTGTTTTTATTCTACTTTTGATAGGATTACCTCAGGAGAGGTACCCATCAGGGTTATGGCGGAAATCTTATGACCGCCATTGGCATTTAATGAATGACCACAGTGATAGAGGCTGTCATCTATGATAAGCCAGCGGTCATGAGACTCGTTTCGCCATTTTCTAATATCTATATGATTGTTGGGGAAGAGTTAGCGATGAAACATAGCCATCTATGATGATTACTCGATGATTGGCAGAACGAACAAGGTTCTCCAAAGCAACTCTTGCAGTATAGAAATCACCTTCGAAGAAGACCATCTCTGCTGGAGGAGTGGAGGTTCGAATAAAGAAATCAAGCTGCTGTTGCTGCTTAGCCTGGGTATCCTCAATATGGGTCATACGCTTGTCCATATTCTCCTGTAAGGCTATCAAGTGACGGTTCACGGAATAACCTTGGAGAAGATATTGGCGTAAAACAGATGTAGCCCAAATACGGAATTTTGTACCTTGTACGGACTTTACCCTATAACCTACAGATATTATAACATCTAAATTATAATAATCAACTTGATATGTTTTGCCGTCTGAGGCAGTGTAGGCAAATTTTGCCCAAACTGATTCTGCTTCCTTATCTACTTTTTTCTCTTCTATGGTCATAACGTAAGTTTTTTTCGACTCCCCTGTCCTCCTCTTGCGAAGAGGGGGTCCTTAACCCACTCCCAAGCCCTCGCCCTTTCCAAAAGGGCAAGGGATGTAACCGCCCTCCGGTGCTCAGAACCGCTACGCTCTAAGGTTGGCGGACCAAAGCGGTCTTCGCCATGTTGTGCGGGATGGGACCGCCTGACTGTTATGGAGATCAGCGCTTACGTCCTTTACCAAATAATTCAGAATGCGAATCTAAACGAACTAATTCTATTGCATTATTGTTCTTATCAAACCAAATCAAAAGTGTATCATTTTCTATATGGCATTCCATATAGTTTTTCCAGTTGCCTTTCAAAGAATGAGGATTATATTCTTCCGGTATCTGATTGCCTTCTGCCAAAAGCTTAACTATCCCCATAAGCGTTTCTACAAATTCTTTATCATTCTTAAATCTTTCTTGAACTGCGAGGTCTTTCGAATTTCTTTCATAAACCCTATTCCTCCATTGATGCCATGAAACTTTCTAAGCTATCTACTCGAACTACTCCCGCATCATGACCACTCTCAGCCTCTTTCATTGCTGCCAAAGTTTCTGCGTTTGGAACATCTTCCAAAGCAGCACTCCTTGAAACTGGGGAGTCTGAAACTATTTTAACGCCTCTCATAAGAGAAAGGACATTCTTTAATTGCTCCAACAAAGATGGACTATCTATCTGTAATGTTAACTGTGCCATAACTTCTATATTTAATTCGCAGCAAAGATAAGGGTTTTCTGTGAAACCACCAAATTTTGGGGGAGTTTTTTCAACTCTGACCAATTACTTGTAGAGATCTACGGTGATATCGAATGGTGAAGCGAAATCTTTCAGCATTGCATGCTTCGTAATAAGCAGCTAAGCACTATAACATTTTTCGACTCCCCTGTCCCCCTCTTGCGAAGAGGGGGTCCTTAACCCACTCCCAAGCCCTCGCCCTTTCCAAAAGGGCAAGGGATGTAACCGCCCTCCGGTGCTCAGAACCGCTACGCTATAAGGTTGGCGGGGCATCAAAGCCCTCGCCATATTGTGCGGGATGGGACCGCCTTCCTATTATCTTGCTAAAGGTGCTGGGTACTACCCCTATTTTAAAACAACATTAGCTTGCAATAAGTCACAAAGAGAGCGTAACGTTTTTAATGTATAAGGACGAATCGTCAAGTCATCACAGATTAACTTCTTATCCTTATCCAAGAAAAACATACCACAATGATCATTAAGACCTGCTTTAACAGGATATATTCTTAATCTATCATGTAAGTTTGCTAAATAACTTGGAGTAAAAAGAGCATAACCCACATAATGGCTTTCTGTCTTTTTAAAAACATACTTACCTTTTTTATTCAAATGCTTTTGGTCTATAAAAGACAGCCTGGACAATGAGACATAAGACTCTACTTCACCATTCGTAAAACGTCGAAGATTAAATGCCGCAAAATTCAACTGATGGGTATTTTCATCATAAAAGGCTGGAGAAGACAACAATCGAGCAATCTCCTCCAAATCTTTCAATACTGGTTTCTCAAATGTTATATCACATTCCATTAGGCTATGTTCTTTAAGACTTCCAAAAATTTAGGGAGTTCCGAAAGTGGGAGGATGCCCTCTTTCTCTATCTCTCCATAATTGACATCATACACTATCCTATCACTAAGAATAGATAAACAGGCGTCTCCTTTGGAGGTCTTCCATTGCATTAATATATAGCCATTGGTATTTGGGAATATTGCTAATCCTTGAAGTAACGATTCGCTACAACATGCAACAACCTTCTGAGAATAATCACATGCTTCTGATGATATGGAAGGGGAACCCGCATAATCCCAATTTGCCGGCAAATCTCGAAGTTCAAGAATTCGCTTCTCAAGTCGTTGTCTTAACGAAAGACTTGGTTTCTTTTTCAAGTGTTGCTTCAATAATCGTAAAGCTTCTGCCATAGCATCAGTCACACTGATGTTATTCTGCTCTGCTATCGTTGCATAGCCTTGATATAATGTATTATCGAGTACCAATGTTGCCATAATCGTAATATTCTAAATTATTGGCTGCAAATATAAGGGTTTTCTGTGAAACTACCAAATTTTTGGAGGAGTTTTTGATTCTTGCTCTAATCTCCCACAGATTTGGCTTTACTTCCCACTGGTCAGTGGGTCCGGTGGACAAATCTCCCTTCGGCCGCCGATTTTCAATTCACGGATTTGCACAGATACTCTCGTTGCAGCAACGGTTCTCACTTAGCTTCGCAGCAATAGATATTTCTCTGCACGCGAATTACGCATTGATTTTACTGAACACGAATTGCACGAATTACACGAATATGTTGCTTAGTCTCTAAAGATTCGAGTGATTCAAGAGATTCGTGTTCAAAAATCAACACTCAATATTATTTTCTTAGTCGCACACGGATTTCACGGATCTCACGGATTTTTTCGTTGCAAGCAACGATTCGTATATCACCAAGACTGCGTCTCTACTATATTACTGCATATGGTGCACAACTATTAATCTTGACTAAATCTAATTTTTTCATTCTTACAACACACAAAATGATTCTGCTTCCTTACCGGTTCTGCGGCGATAGTCATCACGCATTCGCTTTTCCATTTGTGCTGATTTTTCTACCTCTCCGTCTCTCCTGCAAGGAGAGCTCCACATCCTAACCAAGCCTTCCCTTCTCAGAAAGGAAGGATGTAACCGCCCTACTCGGTGCTCGGAACCGCTACGCTCTAAGGTTGGCGGACCAAAGCGGTCTTCGCCATGTTGTGCGGGATGGGACCGCCTGGGGCATAAACAATGACGGAATGAGGCAAATTTCATAAATCATAGCTTGTTTTTTGAACTTTCATCTACACACTCATATTATCAATAGCTCTCTCCCATCTCCCTAAACATATCCTGCAGCATCAGGCATCTTACACCAAACTTGGCACACGCATCAGGGAGTTTTATCTCGCCAGCATTTCTTGGCGCAGGACGTTCCATGGATACTATAGTCCATTCTTCGGGGGCTACTGCAGCAAAAGCTACCAGATAAAATCAGCCTTATCCATTCTGAGGAACTTCTGTTTGGCCTTTGGAGTGTAGAAAGTATGACTATCAGCCCATGCAATAATTTCTTACAATTTTGTGATGACTTCAGCATGGTCGGACGACAAGAAATAATCTGATGGCATATTGGCCTTCATCCATTCCTTCAACTCGTCATCATGTAGATACAATTCTTCCTTAACCTTATCGAGAGAATATATCTTATGCTCCGAAGCCAATGCCGAAATCTTCGACCATAAGCTCCTGGCTACATCTATAGGACTATATCCTCGATGGGGAGTGATAAAACTATTGGAATCTACTATATACCTCATAACTGTTCCTTTCTACTTTTTGAACTTATACGAAGAATGGGCTGTCAACAACTTTACGGAAAGTATCACCCTTTAGTCCCGTCAAACGGAATGCATCCATATAGAGCAGCGCATTGTTCTCTACTGCATTGCTTACATGTATCAGGAACAAACGACTCACTCTCTTGATGGCTGTACGACGGAAATCACCGCCGCTACCTTTTATTTCTTTGCGGACAAGAGGCTCTGCCTTCCATTTCTGATATAAAGCAAAGAAATGCTCTTTCGTAATCAAGGCATAATCCTTTGCACATCGAGCGATAACAAAGCGACTCACCTTGAGTTTCTTTGACAAGATTTCATAGTTTTCACCCACCTCTGTCCAGACTTCTTTCAGTAAGTTTTCCGGCACAAGGTATGCAGCAGCCACTGCATCGCAGAATTGTTCCGTAATATCCGTGCTGGAAATATCGCTATTACCTAATCCGGCACTATATCCTGTCAATATATGCGCAAATTCATGCACCAAAGTAAACATCTGGGCATACTTGGCATCCCTACTATTGACAAAGATAAACGGAGCATAATCATCTACCAAAGCGAAGCCACGACACTCTTCTACAGCTATAGGTCGCTTATTATTAAAACCGACTACGCTATTATAGCTTATGACTACACCCAGGTTTTCTATCGTCTCTGTCAGGAATCTCAAAGCATCATCTACCTTGCTATATTCCATCATCCAGTTGACAGGCAAGCCTAGAATTCGGCGCATAGAAGAACATACCTTATCAATGCCATCTTCCACACGATGAATTCCCACAAAAGGAACTTTGGAAAAATCACGTTGATGAAGATAACCACTCAACCACTCCTGACGTTCCTGCAACTCATTGACCGTATCATAGACATTGATGTCGAGCCTGTCATTGATTCGGCGGAACAAAGGTATAGGCATCGTCTCGACAGGAGGGGTTGGTAAGAACAGATAGCCCATTGGCACAAAAAGCTCCTTGGCAAACCGCTCTAACTGCTTAAGAGTCGGCCTATCCAAATCATCCATCCACTCTTTTACCTTAGGATGCTGCTCAAGATACGCACAGCAATCCTTACCTGAGCGTTCTATAGCCCAAGCAAGAATGGATTTATCTATGTTTAACTTAACACGACTCATAACGATAACTTATATCTTTACGTCTGCAAATATACGACTTTCTTTCGAAAACGCCAAGCGATTTCTTGAATATTTTTTTGAAGGGCTCACACGGATCTCACGGATCTCACGGATTTTTTTCGTTGCAAGCAACGATTCGTATATCACCAAGACTGCGTCTCTACTATATTACTGCATATGGTGCACAACTATTAATCTTGACTAAATCTAATTTTTTCATTCTTACAACACACAAAATGATTCTGCTTCCTTACCGGTTCTGCGGCGATAGTCATCACGCATTCGCTTTTCCATTTGTGCTATGTATTCTGTCTTTCGCTCCCTAGAAGCCTTGAAGCGACGCATGAAATCTGCTTTTTTTTCTTCTATGGTCATAACGTAAGTTTTGTTTCGACTCCCCTGTCCCCCTCTTGCGAAGAGGGGGTCCTTACCCTATACCCAAGCCCTAAATCCCTACCATAGGGATTAGGGATGTAACCGCCCTCCGGTGCTCAGAACCGCTACGCTATAAGGTTGGCGGGGCATCAAAGCCCTCGCCAGGTTTTGCGGGATGGGACCGCCAGACTGTTATGGGGATCAGCTTGCAATTATATTGCTGAAAGTGGGTGCATGGAGAGGGTATCCTCATTGTTGCCATAAAACTTTCTATCTCGGTCTTCTTTCTTGATTATTCCTTATCTTTTTTTATCTCGTCAGCAGGTTTCTCCACCAATTTTTGCTCAGTCTGGCTGGCAGTGGGCGCAATGAGATTGTTTCCGCCATGAATATTGAAGATAGCATGGGGATCCTGACACTCCTTGATTTGATCGATGAGGCCATGATACTCCTTGGACATCATCTTGCGTAGCAGACATTGCACTCGGGAGACGTCAGCAAAGTGATTCTCATTCATGAACTCCTGTGCCTTCTGTATCATGTACAAATTTTTATCCTCCATACTAAATTAACCATCTAGAATCAATAAAAGCCAATTTTCAGCAGCAATTAACCATAATCCGCAAGTTTTGCGAGTTGAAAATCCTATAGTTGTACGACTGTAAAGCTACAGTTGTACGACTATACATGCTATAGTTGTACAACTCTGGAGTTATAGTCGTACAACTATAGGGGTCATAGTCGTACGACTATAGATTTTCAAAAGCTCTGCATATTTTTCGATTTTTATACACTACTGATTATCAGTAACTTACCAAGCCTCAACATAATTTCAATTCTACAAAATGAATTTGGATTCATTGAAAATTCTGAAATTATGAAGTGCGTAAAAGTGCCTTTTGTCAGTATTTTTCCTCACGCTACTTCATTGGTGATCATTTCCACTTATACCAGGCTTCATTGATATACTTGCGGATATTACTGATGCCTGTAGTAACCTGAGGAGCCAAGGGCTGTAAGACTTCGATGAACTCCTGCTTCACCATAATATCTTGGTCAACCTTTACATCTGTATCATTCACCATATCCATCACCACCTGAGCCAATTCCTTGGCATTGGTGCATGCAGAGAGCTTGGCTACATATTCTGCTAATGCTTCCACATTATTAATATATAAGGAGAGACGGGTTGTTTCGGGTGAGAGAACAGGCTCTTGACTTGTGGTCTTCGCCTTCATCATCTCCTCTATGTACTTGTCGCCATAAAAGTTTTGCTCAGCCTTGATAGCATTGGGCAGAATCTGGTTGTTACCGCCAGAGATATTAAAGACGATATTTGCCTTGCTGGTATCTTCCATTGCTATGATTTTTATTAAAAGTGAACGTATCGTGAATGAGCAGTAAACAGATGGTGAACGTCAGTGAAGGCATTTGTTTTCGCCTCCGAAATGTTGTATCTTCGCAACGTCAATCAGAACAAACGGGATTGCAAATCTCTTTGGACTGACAATGACTGAACTTTAGTATTAATCTTTTAAATGTTTTAATTATGAGTAAAAGCTACAAAGTTGCAAAGAAGACCATTAACATGGGTGAGAAGAAGGGTCAGACTCTCTTTTCTGTTAGACCTTACAGTTACGGAACCTTGACCACCGAGGAGGTTGCTAACCAAATCGCAGTGGAGTCTACAGCTACTCCTGCAGACGTAAAAGCGGTACTCGACCGCTATGCTTACTACGTGAAGGAGAACCTGAAGAAGGGTTACGACATCGAGTTGCTTGGATTCGGCAAGCTCTACATCCGCTTCATTACCGGCAAAGCTGTAGAAGATGAGAGTAAGGCGAACGCTAAACTCGTCAAGAGTCTCGTTCCTGCCTTCCGTCCTTCTTTCACCAAGTTGCAGAATGGTACTCGTCTCTACAACCTGATTCCTGATTCCATCGAACTCGTCAAGTACGGTGAAGAGAAGAAGGATAAGACCACTGGTGGAGAGACTACTGGTGGTGAGAGTACTGGTGGTGAAACCACTGGCGGCGGTTCCGGCACCGAGGCTGGCGGAACTGGTTCCGACAATGGTGACGGATTGGAATAGTCTCCAACTCTGGCAGTGCCTTACCTCTCTGAAAGGGAGGCACTGCTAAACTCTGATAACTTATTGTTTCATTTAAATTTTATTGATTATGAAAATGTTTCGTTCTAACTCTGAATCAAATCCAAACAAGATTTCCTGGACTCAAATCGTGAATGCCATCGTACAGGCGCTGATTGCTGCTCTCACGGCACTGGGAGTAAGCTCGTGCGCAAATGCCTTATAGCAATGTTGAGTGTTGAATGTTGAATGTTGAATTATTCCTATGACGAAAGATACATTTCCAATGAACATTGGCGGGGGGAAGGTACGCTCTGAGCGCATGCTCCTCGCCAAAGTGGAGAACGGCAAGAACATGATGTCTGCCGACTCTGTGAGATTTCTGGTACTGCATTGCTCGGCTAGCCGATGCAATCAGGACTATAGTGTGGAACAGCTGCGCCGTGACCATAAGGCTCGTGGGTTTTATGACATCGGCTACCACTTCTACATCCGTAAGGATGGTACGATGACGCAGCACCGTAAGCTGCTGGAGGTGGGGGCACATGCCCGACCTTATAATAGATGCTCTATCGGCATCTGTTATGAGGGAGGGCTCGATGAGCAAGGCAAGCCTTGCAACACCATGACAACTGAGCAGGAAACGAGACTCATTGACCTTTTCAGGAATCTGAAGATTCTCTTTCCGAAAGCGAAGATTGTGGGGCATCGGGATTTGCCGGGGACTACTCCCAAAGAGTGTCCGTGTCTGGATGCTGGAAGCTGGGCTGTCCGACACCGCCTTGATTAACTCTTATAACTCCTTTTGGCTGGCATTGCTAGCTAAAGGAGTTTATCATGATACGTCTTTCCAAAGTGCGTCGGATCTGTTGCTACAAAACCATTTTCAGCTACATATCCTTCACTTTTTGCCATGGCTTCGCCGTCGTCCCCTGCAATAGTGGACGTAACCTGTGATTGTATATTTGTCTCTTTCATCATGCGAATCAAGTTCGTTTTTTGATGACGTTCATCTGAATCTCGATATAAGAGACACAGAATCTCCTTGCAAAAATACGAAAATTGTTGGAAACTAGCAAATTATGCATGTTAAAAAATTAATATCATTCTACGTAAATCAACATTATTTTACTATTCTTTTCGTACATAATTTCCTAAGTCGTTGATTGAACGAAAGTTTTCGGTTTTTCTGTGTCTCTCATGTAAAGATTCGGGAAAATTGGTTCATTTTGGTTCATTTTACAAAATCCCTCTTTTTATTCTTTTTTGTGACTTATAGGGCTGCCAGTATCTTGGCGTTGGCATCATCTACCAGTCCCTCCTCACCACCAATTACCGCAAGCCGATAATGGATGGGAAAATCAGAGAAGACAGATACACCTGATACAATTGCCTCTAAACGAACAAAGGGGAACGACCAGTCTTTGGTCGTTCCCCTTTGTTCGTTGTATTCATTCTGATTACATCACATGATTGTCAAAATGGCTTTGCATGCATATCATCCCGTCCTTCCTTGTTGATAAAGCGAGCTGCACTCGGCAATTTGAAAGCGAGCTTTCATTGCACTCACTGGCATCGCTTTTTCCCATTAAAGAAGGTGTTTTTCTACCTTTCCGTCTCTCCTGCAAGGAGAGCTCCACCTTTCTCACCAAGCCTCTCTTTCCTCAGGAACGAGAGGATGTAACCGCCCTACTCGGTACTCAGAACCGCTACGCTCTAAGGTTGGCGGACCATCAAAGGTCTACGCCATATTGTGCGGGATGGGACCGCATGGGCTGTTATGGGGATCAACTTGCAATTATATTGCTGAAAGTGAGTGCATGGAGGGGGCTTGCAGATTGAGACCACCATTTTTGTTCCTCATTGCAGTATCGCTCTGCACTTGTCGCCACTCGAATGAGGAATATTCAGGATGTGACAGCATCGGTCTATGGGATGACCACATGACCAATGTTCAAGCACAATTTACAACGAAATCTATTAAGATATTCGTATCTATAAAAACTCTCATAATGCATATTTTTTATCAACCAACGCATCTAAGCTATTTTCATCTGCCGGTATCGGCTTGCCACCTTTTGCCTTTAATGTTTTAACATAAGACAAAGCATCATTAAACTCAGCAGTTTCTAATAGCTTTTGCTTAGGTTGTACCTTTTGCAAAAACAAAGAAATCGCCTTTTCTATTGCAGCTGTCACACTAATATTATGTAATTTAGCATAACTTTCTGCACCTTTATATATATTGCTGTCAATTGCTATTGTGTTCATAATTGTATCTCCTTTTTTGCCTGCAAATATAAGTTTTTTCTTTGAAACTACCAAATATTTGGGGGAGTTTTTACAACAACTCTGACCAATTAATTGTAGAGGTCTATGTTAATATCGAATGGTGAAGCGAAATCTTTCAGCATTGCATGCTTCGTAATAAGCAGCTAAGCACTATAACATTTTTCGACTCCCCTGTCCCCCTCTTGCGAAGAGGGGGTCCTTAACCCACTCCCAAGCCCTCGCCCTTTCCAAAAGGGCAAGGGATGTAACCGCCCTACTCGGTGCTCGGAACCGCTACGCTATAAGGTTGGCGGGGCATCAAAGCCCTCGCCATGTTTTGCGGGATGGGACCGTCTGAATTGTTCCTCATTGCAGTATCGCTCTGCACTTGTCGTCGCTCGAATGAGGAGGTTATCTTATAAATATTGTTGCACAATATTTGCTAGTTCATCAGCATAAGAGGATGTATCTGATACATATTCCTTATTTACAAGAATATAAAGTGATAAATCATTTCTTCTAAAATGCTCGAACTTTTCATCAGAAACCGTTGAAAGCACGAAACGACGATAAAGACGGAAACGACGGGATACCATTCCATCCTGATCTTTTTCGTCTTCTGCTCCAATAAAAAAGAAAGAAGCTTTTTCGTCTCGTTTCAATACATCTAACATTATATGAAACATTGTATAGAGTATCGTTCTAACCTCGAAAGTATTGGAACGAAGACTAAACTTATTTTTACTGTTGATGTTTGCCTTATCGAAGAACTTCACACAATAAGCGTGTTTCTTATAACATTCAACTCTTACGATATAGGCATGATGAGATTTCTCTGACTTAAACCGATATTGCAAGGTCTGAATCAGATACTCATCACTCTCACTTTTATCTATCATTTGAAAGATAAAAGGATAACCATCAGACATCAACCGTTCCATTAGATTAACTTTTTGTAAACAGGTATTGCAACCTTATCCATTTCTTCTTTCGAAACCTTAACAACTCCGGGAGTTGCATCGAAATAATCTACAGGATAACGATACTTGCCATTTGGCATCAAAACCTTAGTTACACGGCGAAAGAGAGAGATACCCTCTTCTGTAACTATCTTTGTTACCGTCTTATCTATGATTTTTCCCATAATTTTTTATTTTTTATTTCAATATCGCCTGCAAATATAAGGGTTTTCCGTGAAACTACCAAATTTTCAAAGGAGTTTTTCTATCTTCTTTATTCGTTTTATATTGTTTCTTTTCGACTCCCCTGTCCCCCTCGGGCGAAGAGGGGGTCCTTACCCTATAACCAAGCCCTAAATCCCTACCATAGGGATTAGGGATGTAACCGCCCTCCGGTGCTCAGAACCGCTACGCTATAAGGTTGGCGGGGCATCAAAGCCCTCGCCATGGTTGTGCGGGATGGGACCGCTTTGCTATAACTTACTATAACATTTTACTCAGATAACTCATAGTTTTTTTATGCAACAAGATCATTCTACAACTCAATCTTCTTCAACGACTTCGAGTAAATTTCTACTTATCGTAAGCGTTGCACCACTGATATACTTGATTTCGCTGCCGATGACGGCTTTCTTGCCATTATAGCTCTGTACGTATGCTTCCACACCTTTCATGCTGCCTGCTACCACTCGCACTTTGATTCCTTTCTTCAAAGGAACAGGGGCAGCAGTGACAGGCTCTTCATCATTCTCTACAAAATATCGATAGTTGGCAACAACCTGATCGGGAATTTGATATATTTTCCTTTGACCTGGCATCGTCAGCATCTTATACACATCCGAACGGAAGCGGATTTTGTCAAGTTGTCTCGGAGAAACATTGCAAAAGATGAAAGTGGAAAGAAATAGCTTTTCTTTCACTTTTCGCTTATTGGAACGTTTGTCTATATAAACTACTTTTACCTTGGGAATCCAGTAATCAAACCAAACATGATTGTGATTAAGATTGATTCGTATAGAATCAGCTATTCTCGTTTCACAATTCACTCTCACTACAGCCACATACCATCCTGCATCAGCAGGTTTTTCAAGCCCTTCATTAGGCTTTTCCTGAACCGTTTTCTTAGCGTTTTGTTCACTTTTTGCCACGGCTTCGCCGTCGTCCCCTGCAATAGTGGACGTAACCTGTGATTGTATATTTGTCTCTTTCATCATGCGAATCATGCTCGTTTTTTGATGTCGTTCATCTGAATCTCTACATAAAAGACACAGAAACTCTTTGCAAATATAAGATAATTGTTGGAAACTAGCAAATTATGCGTGTTAAAAAAAATAATAAAAATGATAGGGACACCTTCGTCTCTACCAAAGAAACAAAGATGCCCCTATATATAGTAAGGTATCAGATAATGTGGGTATAAAAGGATTATCAAAAAATAAGTATTGCTATTTAAAAACCAGAATATACTATCTTACTGAAATCTTCTGACCCTTAGCCTGAGCACAGGACTGGGTAGATGCCTTCACGATGTAAATGCCGGATGGAACACGGAGAATCATTCTCTGCTTATCAGGCAACTGATAACTGTGAACCATCTTGCCATCCAATGTAAATACCTGAACCCTGCCGAGCTTCTCACCACCCAAGGCAGAAACAACGATCATGCCTGCAGCTGGTGAGTAAACCTTCACCGGTGCGCTCTGCTCTTCAATCTCCATGCGGTCGATGCCGGTTGAGGTACGGGTCTGGGTGAGGAAGTATCTTCCGTGGTCACCCGCCTTCACCTTCACAGCCTCGCCATCATGAACTTCTGTAAAGCTTGCCGATGCAGCATCGTAGAGATAAACCGGAGCATCGAGCTTGTTCACACCCTTCAGGGTGAGTGAAACCTCTTCAGCCTGCTGGCTCACGATACCGAGCGGAATCCAGGACAACTCAGGAACAGCATTCACAGCCACCGCCTCGTTACCGGCAACGGTATAAACCTGCGGAACATCCTTCAGGTTCTGATCATACAAGAGATCCACATCCTCCTGATCATCATAGTCGGCAGAAGCCTCCGGACGCAAAGCGATGCGTGCCTTTGAAATCTGGCCGTTGGAATTCTCTGTCGTTGCTTCAATGCTCTTGACATAGTCTGATGCCATCAACAGGCCAGGAGTGATAGTGCGGTCAACATACATCGCAGAAGTGAACCTTACATTTTCTACCATTTCGCCTTCTTTCTTCTTGACAAAGAACGACTGGGTAGGCTGGATAGCGTAGTTCTGCTTATCCAATTCTGCATTGGAAATCGCCTTCACCTCGCCATTCTCTACCATCCATATTGCCTTTTGCAAACCAGTATTAGCCTCGAAGAACTTAGCCATCGAGATAGAGCAGGTATATGGATTAGCCACGAGATAGAATCCACTGGCGTTATCTGTTGCCAAGGCCTGGGTCTTCTCTGCGAATGTCTTCTCTTCATTACTGTAAGCTACGAGAAACTTGCCATGGCCAGCATCTTTCGCAACCCGAGTCTTGCTTGAAGAATTCTCATTACCATTATAATCAAAGTACTGATATTCGGTATCAGCCTTTGGCAAACGGAGGAGCGCCTTCTTAGTCTGACCCTTTGGCAAGAGCGCATTACCCGCCTTGATAGAGAAACCACCGAAGGTTCCATATGCGGCATAGCTCTCGTCCACCTTATTATATACATGGCTCCAGTAGCCGAGATTCATATCAACATTTTCTGGAGCAGCTACACTTGGGAAATGAGATGCAGGATAATCACTCTTAGGTGTGATTTCCTTCACATCACTCTTCATCCAAGCTCTCTGATAAACCGGATACTTGCTCCGGCTATATACATTCGTATCAAACGTGATATCCGTAAACGCCTTGGTTTCCTGTCGTCCATCCTTTGCTGGCACATACATATCACCGGCGTAGATATACTGCAGAGGCGAAGCCATGGTGTACCACTTGTTTGGCTCCAGCTCCTTCTCTACCCAAGCCTTGTCATATATCAGATAGCACTGGTCGCGAAGCTCGCCCTGAGGCTTGAAGTAAATCTGATGACAGGTATTGCCATAGAACTTCTCGCACTTCAGATTACCTGCTTCCAATCCCTTATTGGCATCTGCCTCATTCCAGAACGCCATGATATCATACTGGATATATTTCGTAGCTTCATTACCCTTGCCATTGGTCAGCTTGGTAGCAATCTGATTGGTGCTACGGTAAACCACATTACCGAGGTCAGGGAATGGCAAACCATTCAGATTGCCGATGGTTACCTTGGTAAACTTCATTGGCACATAGCTGTTCTGAGTAGGAATATCTATCTTCGATGCAGATGCTGCCGCAGAAATTGTACTGCTGCCATAAGTCTGATAATCGGTATAATCATCATCATACAATTCTGCAGATGATGAGCGATGCCAGTTATCATCATTGTTCCAGTTGGCATTCATACCGCCATCGGCAGTAGGAGTCCAGGTAATGAACTCCGGTACGATCTTCAGCTTGAGATAAGACTCGCCAGGGCAGTTGGTAGTTCCCTCAGAAGCTGTTCTCTGTTCGAAGGCAAATCTGAGCTCGTAGTAATATCCCTCATGGAAATTAGCAACTGCATCATTTTCAAACTTGAGGTTGAGAGTAGTCTGAGTCTTTTTATTAAAAGCAGGCAGCTCTTCGTTCTCCAATGTTGCAACCTGAGTATTCAACTTCGTTTCCCATAAAGGATCATTCGTAGATGCAACAATTACGCTCTTCGAATTAACAGCAGGGGCTTTACTATCATCAATGAAAGTAAGTGGCTCAGTTATAGCTGTTCCATCTCTCATCGTAGCACTATGAAGAGGTACCTTCAAATATCCCTTAGAAGCCTTCAACTTCTCCAGCTGTGGCAAACCGATACGAAGCGATGCCTCATAACTGCCATCATTGAATGGATAATCCACATCATTGAAACCGAAGGTAAGCTGTGGTCCATCCTTCATTACACGCAAATCTACCGGTATAGCACCTGTACACAACAGATAGGTATTACCATTGATTTCGTATGGAATATAACCATCTGAATTCTGAGTTCCTTTTGGCAACATAAAGATTTTATGTGTTTCACCCAAAGGAAGCTTTTCCTTGCTGATAGTGATTGTGTTGCTGGCTGTTTCGTTCAGCTTGTTGGAAGCTACTGCAGGATCATTAATATACCAGAAGAACTCCACATTATCCAATGTTATCTTACCGCCACTATTAGGATCGGTTGTAGTCAACTGTCCCTTGATAGTAACCTCATAGCTGTCTGCTTGATCGCAAGGAATCTTATAATCTGTTACGACATTACCTTTGACATCTGTAATGATAGGAGTCTGGCTAATCATGTCAAACCAGTTACTGTATACCGAGCAGACTTCAGCAGGTGTGCCCCAATTAGCCTTGCCTTCAGCAGGATTGCCAGTAGATACAGATACGTAATACTTCTTCCCCACTTCAAGGGGATAGTCTTTATTGCTGATAACAATATAGGTTTCACCTTCACTATCTTGCTCAATCATATTAGTACCATCGATCTCAAAGTTCTTACAGGTTTCCTCTGAATCGTATACGTTTACTGTACCATATTCTGAACCAGAAACATTATTCTTTGTACCATTCTTTTTATCCGTTAAGGTGTATGAATAAAATCCATCGCCCGTTACAGGTTTTCCATCTTCACCCACAAATCTGAAATAGATCTTTGTATCTTTATGTCCCAAAATTGCATTCAAAGTCTCGTGGATAGCACGTATCTTCAGTTTGATGGTTCCAGTTGTAGCACCGTTACATACCGGCTTTTCCTGAATCACCTGAACCTTAGCGGGCGCTAGATACATACGGATATCATCTACGGCATAGTCAGCACCATCAGTATTGCTACAGTAATTATCAATCTCCAGTCGGAAATCTGAATACTGCTCTACATTTGACTCTTTTTGCAAAGTAATCTTACCATATACCTGGTACCAAGTTGCCGGTTTCAAGTCTTCTACATTAGTCTTAAAATCACCAGACGCAAAACTATGTATCAGGTGTTTATCAACAATATCATCATTGACATTTCTTTTAACACCAAATAGTTTAAACATAATCTGTGGCTTAGTACCCCCATCTTTAGTCATGTCAGCAACACCCGCTGTGAAGATAAGTTGCTGTCCTGTACAGAGATCTGCCGTGAAATCTGCAGCGGCGATGTTTCTACTTTCGTCTGATGCATCCACATAGAGGAAGTGGCCATACTGAGAACCATTGGTTATCTCATAAGTCTTATCATGTAACATTCCACTTTGCCACCAAAGATATCCATCTTTAAGTGACCCACCATTACCGGAAATACCATTAACATTGGCAGATTTATACAAGCAATAATCTCCATGAAGTGGAGAATGACCGATAGCCTTCAGACCATTATAATTAGTAGCATCGTAGTCAATCAGATCACGATATACGAAACTATAAGCACGGCGATCCCATTTAGATGGCAATCGGTCCTGGTTGTCATTCGGATTTGTAGGAGCAGCCACAGTCTGTTCTACATCATCATCATCAAATGTAATTGGCTTGGTAGCCATTTTATAATGCTCGTCAAGATAACTAATCAGTCTGTTATTTAATCCAGCCTTAGTTATCTCATCTTTAGTCATCGGATGATTATTCATGAATCGAACATCAAAGTTGGCAATAGGGCAACGGTTTCCGTCATCATCCATTGCATATGCAACTATGAATACAGGATCTCCATAGGTAAATGTAAAACTCTTGCCAGTTCCTGTCAAAGATACAGGCGTCCACTCTTTATTAAGATTTTCCATCTTCAAATCAAAGAAGCGTCGGGTTTCAACAGGTGTAAGCTGAAGACAATAGGTCTTGGTCTTATCATATGCCCACCATTCTATCTTAGTTGCCTGGCATAATTTTGTTTTATCGAAGTCGGATTCTACGAGTTTGTCCTTTTCATCTACATAATATACTCGTTTAGTGAAACCCGAAAAAGTTCCATTCTTATATATACCATCAGCCAATGGATGGAAATAATATTTCTTTGCATCTGATAAATCCAGTCGAAGTGTCAAAGTAGAACTTGCATCCTTCATGCCAACTGTCAAAAACTTTCCATCCTCATAAGTTCTATAACCTGCTCTTTGAGGATTTTTGTCAATAGCCGTATTCATAATATCGTCTGCTAACTGCTTGGCAGAACGGATATGGAAAATGTATCTGATAGAGAGTGTTGGCTCATGCAAAAGATATGTCTTAGATGCATCCATACCATCAATATAACGGCTTACATCACAGGCGATGTCTTCACCAGCCCAATCATCAGACGAAGCTCCTGCAGGTGCAGTATATGTAACACCAATATTTTTACTAACTGGGAATTGAGGGAGATTGAAAGCAAACAAGCCATAGTCAATTCCTCCTGATTTTATGTTATGTAGAAGAGTCTTTGCTCCAGGGCCTTCATTGGGTTTGATACTAGTACTAGCTTTATCTGTTTTAAAATCATACCATCTGAAATATCCCTGTGGCTCAAGTGGCTCACCCAATCCTATTTCATTTTCATATTTGTCGAAAGGCAATACCAACTCAACTTGCTCATTATCTTCTTTGATATAGACATAGTACTCCCATTCAGCAGTCTGCTGCATATCCTTTTCGTCAAATGCAGTATTAGCATGGCCTTCATAATGCTTAAAAGATAATGAAGACGCATTTATGAGCTCATATGATACTTTAGCTTTGATTGTAGGGTCGGCAACTACAGAATTTGACTCTAATTTTGGCTTTTCGTTCGATAAATAGAACAACACTTTATATTGTGACAAATCTACTCCATTCGGTGCTTTAATTCTAAAGTCAAAAGAATGTTTTCTAAAAGAGAAATTTGACAAAAAGAAAAAGTACTTATTATTATAATAGTAATTATTATAATTGAATGATGTAGTATAATTTACATTATCATATGCCGCTGAATTATACAATTGTCCATATGAAATTGTCCATTTACTGATATCTACTAAATCTCCTGTTGTGGCATTCACAACATTCATACGCATATATATACACTCACCTGTTAGTTGTGAATCTTCCCAATCATTATTTGATGTAGCCCACTTCAACTTCGTATAAATCAAACTAGTCAAAGAAACTTGTAAAGTATTATCTGACCCATATACAGATTGTTCTGTATAATTATAATCTGCATAACCAGCTGCTAAATCAGTAAAAGTCTCTCCCCATATCGTATTTGGCAGCAATGCAAGCATTGCTACCAACATATATCTCATTACACTATTAAAAATCTTAGACTTAAACATAAGCTTCAATGTTTTTTAATATAAGTATTATTGTTTTGTTCTGAAATAGAAACTCTGTCTCGTATATTTACGAGCAGCATAGCTTCTTAAATCCTTGGTAAAAAGTATCTTGTATGTTAGATACTTGCTCGTTTCACCTGGCACAGGAATGGTGACCTCGTAGAGGGCACTCTGCTTGTCGGCAGCATCATCATTGAAGGTACCTTCAAAATAGCCGGTGGATGGAGTCCATTTAGGAAGAGGAGTTTTAAATACCAACTCGGCATTCGCTTTTGCAGCAGCGGCATCAAGCATACCCTCTTCTTGGATTAACTCCCATTTTACATTGGCATAATCGATGGTTCCAGACACATCGGTATCATCGGCATGCACTACCTTTGGCTGGATATGGAATTCCTCTTCCGGGTAATAACAGGTATAGGAAAGAGTGGTTCCGTTATCTCTTATGGATGGATAGAGACCGATGGCTGTGAAGGCCTGAACATCAAACTTCAACTTGTAATCATCTAATGAGATGGGGAGAATGTGATGGTCGTTGCGAGCTATCGTTGTCCAATCCTTGAACAAGGCGTAACGCTTGACTCCTTCTGAAGTATTCAGGTTGATGATGAAATACTTGGAAGTATTGCCCGCTGCGCTTTCATTCACATAGAATGAAATTTCATTATAATCCGTAGTACCTGCTGGTATCGTCACTGCTGGAGACAGCTTATAAGTATAATTCTCCGTTGCTGCCTGCCCTACCAGATTTGGAATACATGTAACCTCATCTTTATCTGCACCAGATGATGCATCTGAATGCTTTGGCAGCAACATGATGTTTTCTGCATCTCCATTCTCACTACTGTTCTTTGTAATATCGCTGATGGTAATATCATTGATTACCAAATCTGTAGCACTTGGATTCTTAAACCGAAGTGTAACTTTTGCCAGCATTCTTACTACCCAAAGCTCAGTTTTGTCTGGCTTACCGGAAGCATCAATTTTTACTTCCTGCTTATTGCTCATTGGAATGCCTTTGGTAGTAACATCGAAGCCATTACCATCCATCTTCCATTTCATGTTATCGAAATGAACTTCTGCACCTTTAGAGATATCTAGTTCTGCAGCTGTAAGATTGGCAAAGGAATAGACCTGATAGGTGGCATTCTCTTTAGGAAGATCCTTGATTGTGACTTCATCTTTAATGCGATTATTAGCCGATACATCCGTATTCTCTGCAAAAGAAACAACCTTGCCGTCTTTTACAAAGGCTACTACCCAGCTCTTCATGTTTTCTGCATCTACGCCATCTTTCCATGACAAACTAGCTCTGGTTCCGGAAGAAGGAGCTGTAGAAAGAGTCATGTGGACGGTAATCTTGTCGCCTCGGTTATCGCCTCCACTGTCTCCCGGTATAGGGTCAGCACTATCTGTGGAGCAAGCCGAGATAAAGGCTAGCACCATCAGAATCAATGCCGTATGTATCATTCTAATCGTTTTCATTTTCTCTGAAAGTTTTATTTCAAACTATACTTTCTGTTTATCTATTTGTCTTTACATTGTTGTCTCCTCGTGAGTATAAGTTGCCCATTTTCTCACGTTGAGGGTAATCTTCATTCCATCTGGTCCCTTTCCAGTAATTCCGTCAATACGAACCCGATAGATGTTATTGCGGACTATGCCGAAATGCATTTTATCATTAGTTGTACCATTTCCCGTTGGGTCGCTATGGCGAATGACGTAGGTGTAAGCCTTATCAGTACCAACAGCTCCATCTTTAGGATGAGAAGAACCACCGGCTTTTATCTCTGCATCAGTTGCAACTACCCAATCGCTTTTCTCATAATACTTTCCCTTAAAGACAAGACCTGTTGCATATTGCTCATTATTGTCGAAAGAGGTATTCTCTTTTACATAATCGAGAATATAATAAGCCGTCTCTGGATCGTACGGTTTTTCAGCACTAGCCCTAGGATTGGTAGAATGCGTATGGGTCTTTCCGGCATCACGAGTCCGATAAAATGGCTCATAAGAATCTTTTGCCCAATACTCATCTGTATTCTTAGGATATTCAAAAGTAGCCTCGCTCTTATTTAGAAAGGTAGGATCCACCACATAATTAGTGTTCTGCTTATTTCCATCATCTTCTTCCAGTCCAAGATACTTTAAATTAGCCAATGATGCATCCGTAGCTGTACGTCTAAAGACATATTCCTTCGAGGTTAATACATTATAAGGACGAACGTACTCAAGTACAAAGCCACCAATTACGTCAGAACCCTGAGTGACATTATAGCAATATTTGCACAGGTGGGTCTTATCATCTAACTTATAACGCTGCACATGAGGCATAATATCTATTCTTGCAGCCAAACGCTCTATCTCATGATCGATAAGGTAAGGGTCACTTTTTGTTCCACTACCAGACTTTATGGTTAAAGAGCTCTGTCCACGGGAAGACATCACGAAGGTTGAAAAGCCGCTTAATTCTCCTTTTTTAGTAAACGTAGGATTATCAGTGCGCTTAAAAACATCAGTAATCAACTGATCTCTGACTTCTGATAACTTACGACCACGATAGTCAGACAAATCCCCAACATTAGCTATGACCAAGAAACGAAGTTTAGTATCATTCAAAAACTTCGGCTCAACTTCAACTGCTATAGTACGTTTGCCATCAGGAGTTACAGTTGGAAAATAGATTACATTATCTATAGTAACATCGCCATCTGTTAAATCATCCTTCTCAGAATGGAAGAACAACATTGAGATATTATTTACTGTTCGCTCATAAGTTTCGCCTTTATGATCGCCATTACCATCTTCTCCTCCAAAAGGTGTTGGTTCAAAAGTATAATCTTCCGCTCTTGTTGTTCGTGAGTCCTCACCAGCTACGTTTATAGAAACAGACAAAAACACCTTACTATTATCATTCGCAATAGGCAAGTCGCAAGTGTTGTCGCTCGCACAGGATGCGAACGACATCACCAGCATAAGGGCTAGCAATGAGCGGATTATAGATTTCATCTTAAACATATACTTTATATTTTAGGGCTTACAAGAAGCCAGTAGGACTAATATTTTTTATTTTCGATTCTATTTGGATTCGAGAGTTTTAATGGAGTTCTTCGAACTGGATGCGCTTGCTCCAACTCAGCACATTCACGCTGATGGTGATGTAGCAATACTTGAGCTTGCCACCCTGGATAAAGAACTGAAGTTTGTAATCATAGGCACGGTCTAGGAATTCCTGTGCACTATAACTGTACTCTTCACTGGTGCGAAGACGACTCAAGAGGTCTGGCAGGTCTACATTGACTACCGTATTTCCGGTCTCCTTACTCTTAATGAGGAGTCGCCCATCCTGGTTGTAATCTTCGTGCTTCAGAATACGGGAAGTCATAAAGTCAGCATGGGCTATCTTGCCCTGCTCGTCCTCATCTACCGTATTCCATGTGGCATGAGGGGTATAAATGAGTTTACGGCTCTCATCGAGAGAGTTATCCCAAAGGATGCGGGCATTATGGTCTTCGATGGTCATCGTGTAGTCGTTGACATCCATATCCTGTGGAGAGTCAAGGTCACGAAGCGCCACGTTGATTTTCTTGGTATCACGCACCAGAGGGATGGTTGCATAAGAAGGTTTTGAGGATGATACCTCTACTGCCTCCAGCAGTTTACCATGCCAGAGGGTATCAAGAGGAAGGCTGTTGTTGACAACCTCATCATACTCTCCCCTATTTTCATGATCGAGATTCACTTCCAGTTTCTGCATCTTATCTCCTGTAGCCGATGGAGCGGTACGAACGAACTTGGCACGACCTGAAGTTAACTGGTCGGCGTAAGCATTCTGTCCGGCAAGGGCAAGGAACTGATATTTACCTGGCTGCAGGTTCTCGACGTGCATCACATAATTTGGGTCTTTGAGAGGCGATGATAGCGCAGAATTCGTCTCGGTCTGTTGGGTTATATAGTTTCCGTTCTCGTCGAATACATACAGCGTTACCTGTCCAACATGGTCGTTGAACATGTCGGCACGCTGGAGGTTATAATCATACTTAAACTTCACATATACACCATTAGGACAATCGCTGTAATCCTGGTGCCACATATCGTGGCATGAGGTCGCGACGGTCAGGGTCATGGCAGCTGCCATGACACCCTTTAACCATTTATTTATCTTCTGCGCTATCATATCGCTAATCAATTATTATTTTCTATATTTTATCTTAAATGTATTTACATCTTAGTGCAAAGTAGCATTCTGTGTACGCTTAGCCCAAGAGAGGACATTGATACGTACTGCAATATAAGACTCCAATTCATCATCTGTAGTTGTTGTAAGTTCAGGTCTTATAGGAGAACCTAATCCCTTAACACCTTCTACAGTAATATCATACCAGTTGTTACGGAGAACACCATAACGGCCAAGCCAGTTTTCCTCTGCAGTCTTAGTACCATCAGGATAAATACTACCTTCTGCTACACCAAGTTGGCCTTTCTCCCATGGAGTCAATTGATCACCAAAGTGTTTGATGCGTACAGTATAATAAGACTCTCCATTCTGATAATAAGTAATAGTACCTATAGCTGCTTTAACATTATCTAAAGCAGGATAAGTTACTGTTGTTGGATCAGTCAATTTAGAGTCAGCAACAGTAATACCTGTTACTTCTACATGAGTAGGGTCAGTCGTATCTAATGATACCGTAATATCGCTTGTTGTAATTGTTTCACCTGCCTTACCATTGGCCTTCAACCAAGTTTCTTCCTCTGTAATGAACTTACCAGCAACCAAAGTTTTCAAATCATCCTCTGTATATAGAGTTGTCTGATCACCACTAAGAATATAGAAAGAAGTACCACCATTCAACTGAGCTTTAATAGTTGCTAATGTTGTCTGATTCTCTCTCTGCTTCTCAACGTTAAAAGTATTTTCAAAGCAATACTGAGGATTTTCATCTCCATAAGTATTCTTGAAAACTGTAGCACGCTTCAAAACAGTACTAGCATCAGTATCATAATTCACATCCTTGGCAAAATAAGTACGATACAATCCTGCAGCAACTTCTGTATGTCCGACAAAACGATAAGGTTTGGGTGTCGCCTTTTCATTAGCATAGCTCATCCATGAACCGAAATTCTCTGTTGAACGAACCAAATATGTTGTTGGATTATAATTGTCAATAGCCCAACCTGTTACTTCAAAAGGAACCTTAGTTGAAGTACCATTATCTGCTTTATTAACACTTCCCTTTTGGAGAGTTACCTTTGCGACACCGCGCTCAACATAAACTTCTGCAGGATCACCAGTCTTAGCAGCTAATTCTGAATCATAGATTTTACCTGTCAAATCAGTCAAAGTAGTAACTTTTGTATCCGTAGCTGGAGCTGTATTACCACCAGCTTTGTTAGCTAATGGAGCATTAGCCATATAGAAGCCCTCTTTTGTAAAGTCCTTGCCGTCTGTTGCATCAGCTTTTTCCAAGAATTCTTTGAAAGTTCCAGTAAATTTTGTACTATTAAAAGTCAAAGAGTTATCTGAATCATCAACAGTAAAGATACCATTCTTGTTAAGAATCACCAAAGCCTTAGCTTTGTTAATTGACTTTGTAACCTTCTGCACAATCTTCCTTGACTGAGTAGTAATGTTATCATCTTTAGGTGCAAGATCTTTCCAAGGTTCAGTACTCAATTTATAAGCAGCGACAAATGTTGCACTATTATCATCAGCACCATCGAACAAAAGAAGAGTAGCATCTTTCACAGCATACTCTTTAGCCAAACCATCTTTAAACTGGTCATTGCTAGAATCAAAAGCACGTGAACTACTACCTGGCTGACTAGGCATATTAATTGTAAATGCTACATAACCATTACCACTCTGATTAGAACCAGTGTTGTTACCACCACCATTCAGATCATCGCTACTTGAACAAGAACCGAGCATCAGCCCTGCCAATGCAACGGAAAATAATAAAGTTTTCTTCATCTTGTAAGTTATTATTATTGTTATTAATATTTTATTTCTTTACTTATAACCGCTCTTAAAAATCTAATTATATTACATTTTTATATATTTGGTTTACAATTCATCTAATACGTTATATTTGAGTTTCTTTCTATATTTGTACTTAGAAAAAATATGCCTGGTTCAGGAGACTGTCCCAAGACAGGGCAGTGCCCTGACTCTAAGGAACAGCTATATTAACCTAAACAGACAGTATGTATAACTTTATAGATTCTGTAAATTTTCTTTTGCAGAAGCAACACCAGACTTGGCTGCCTGTTCCAGGTAATAACGAGCTTGCTTCTCGTTGCCCTTCAGCATCTCATAGACTCCTCGGGCATTCTGGGCATCGGCACTGGTTCCTGCCTTGTCGAGATATGGTTTCGCATCATCTGCATCACCGGCATTCAAGCGGGTTATGGCTGCATTCAGATTCGCAGTCTCATTCTCTGGGAACATGCGGACGGCAATCTCCATCACATCATTAAACTCCTTGCTGCCTGGCTCGTAAGTCTGGGCTACCATGAACATCTCCTCCTGGCTCAACAGCTGTGGCTTGGTTTTGATGATCTCCTTTGCCTCTTCCACATCAAAAGGTTTCACCTTATAAGTAATGTGGTAGTCGGAATGGCGGAGGGCTGGATACCAGGTATCGAGCATAAAGCGATACTCTGAAGGATACTGCTTCTTAATCTTCAACTCCCGCGCATCCGGATTCAGACTCTTGTCTGCAATAATCGCCAGAATGGCATTCTTATGCTCCAGGTTGCTACCTTTAATATAAGCTATCAGTCCATCCCAATCCTCAGGAGTAGAAGAAACCGTGAAGAGATTGTTTGGCAACTTCACCATCCGGCGGACATATTCGGTCAGCGTCTTGGCACGGTTCTTTGCCAGATAATCATTATGGGTGTAAGGACTCTCTGGTGATGCATAACCATGAATATTGATGCCGCTCACTTCGAGATTCTTATCTTCCTTCAATGCATTGATGGTACGGATGATGCTATCCAACTGTTCCGGATTGCGGCGGTAATCAGGATGCAGCTCTATACGGTCTACCGGGAAATCGATATAAGCGCGCTTATCCAGATGACGGACCTTGATAGCCTCTACCTCCGGACGGACGAAGGAAGCTACCGGCTGGCGACGGCGAGCAACCGTGAAATCGTTGCCGTCCTGCAGATCACCACAACCGCAGAGGTCTTCGTGAATTTCGAGATCGTAGTTCCTTACCTTGGAAGACAGAGGAACGGATGCCAGATACTTCACGGTCTGCTGCTTCTTGTTGTCTCGCTTCACCACGAAAGCCTGAGGAGAAAGCTGCAACTGTTTCTTTCCAACCCCTCGGTCAAACATGATCTGCTGTCTTCTACCGTTGATTACAATCTCAGGCATCTTGAGCAACTCTCCCTTATGCTTGATAATCGGAGTATACACAAGCTGGTTGTTAGTAGGGAGATCCAGGGAATCGAGATTCAGATCCATCATAACCGTAATAAGGTCATTGTGATGCGACATCTCTACATGAGATACCTGTATCTTTTCAGCAGCCAACTTAAGACTCTTGCAATCCTGGGCTGCAAGAGGCATAGCCATCAAAAGAGAGCTGAATAATAATATGTAGTTCTTAAATTCTTTCATACTCATAGATTATGTTTAATGAGTTACAACATATAAATAAGAGAAATGGCTGCCTTGGTAGGACCCACATAGTTGTCATGAGATGACTTCTCCTTCTCGCCACAGGCACCACACTTGAACTTTTCGTACTGGATATAATCATATCCGAAACCTACTGAGGTTTCCAGGTTCCAGTGCTTGGAAAGAGGCCATTGATAACCAGCGGTCACACCACCACCTACATACCATCCCTCATAGCGATGATTACGTAGAGATTTGAAAATGCCTAGGGGTAGCTTCACTCCTCCTGCATTAAACTGTCCGCCCATGGCATGAACACCCAAGAACCAGCCATTGAAGCTCTGGCAGAACCAGTAACGATATTCTGGTTGCAAAAGCCAATGACGGAGGCTTGACTGGTCGCCACCGGACTGTTTCCAAGGATTGAAGCCAAAGAATACCTGAGCGGTATGCTTCTTGCCTAAGGCAGTCTCGACACCGAGATTAGGAGTTGTTGTAGCCCAATATAAGAGGTTGGACTTGACTCCCGTGTTTTGCGCATAATTAGCTAGTGATACAAATATGAGTAACACTGAAGCTAAAATCAATCGTTTAACCATCTATTAAAAGAGTTTAGTTAAGTCTATTTATTTATTTCGTTTTTACTATATCAATAGGTAATTATATAAATTTACCCGTTTACATGATAATTCGCATTTTCTTGGGGCAAAAGTAGGAAAAAGCTGTGAAAAGGAGGTGTATAAAATGTATTCATTATGTGGAAAGAATCATTTTAGTTCGCTATTTTACTGATTTTATAATGAAAATCCACCATTCATTAATATTTTATACATGGAATAAAGGTAAAAAAGTAAAAAGGTAAAAGGGTAAAAAGGTAAAGGAGCTGGGAGGAGCTGTGGGAAATAGCTGGGCGATAAGAAAGCAGAACTGTGGGAAAAACAAAAAAGCCTCAGAAATCTTTCGAAATCTGAGGCTCTTGATAAAAGGAGGCGGCTACCTACTCTCCCGCATTGCATTGCAGTACCATCGGCGCAAGT